>RCND010000192.1_pt1 | contig 48478 bp, 39 predicted proteins | sample 2041351 | NCBI WGS metagenome assembly RCND01 (sample SAMN09708230, study PRJNA481090) | Marine sediment metagenome, whole genome shotgun sequencing project. | biome: marine sediment; feature: ocean; material: sediment; isolation source: Sewage treatment plant 12B marine sediment (STP12B) ... | reverse complement strand
CTCCCTTCGCTACTTACATAGCCCGTTTGCGGGGTGCAAATGTAACATCCTTTTTATTAGTAACAACAATAAAAAACAAACTTTTTTTGACACCCAAAAAAAACAAACTTTAACACACTATAAAATAGAGGGTTGTAAAAAAAATTCGCTTAAAAAGGGGAATGAATATAATTAATTTAAACCAATCAGCAAAACTAATTCTCAAAAGAAGTGCTACTCCTTACCGTTAACCTATAGCTAATAGAAGCCTAAATAGGCTATTTGCCATTTTTTAATTTTGCTCACAGACATAAAACATTAAAAAAACAGACGTACATTATATTGTAGACCTAAAACCAACACATTACCTTTGTCATCCTTATATAACAAGATACGATGATTGAAATTACCTTGCCAGATGGCTCTACTAAAAAATTTGAAAATGGCAGTACGCCAATGGACGTTGCTAATAGCATTAGTCAGGGGCTAGCTAGAAACGTAATCTCTGCCAAGTTTAACGACACGATAGTAGAGACCAAAACTCCATTGACAGAAAATGGTTCTTTAGTATTATTTACTTGGAACAACCAAGAGGGGAAAACGGCGTTCTGGCATTCAACGTCACATATTGTAGCCCAAGCCTTAGAGGAATTGTACCCCGGGATCAAACTGACCATAGGACCTGCTATTGAGAATGGTTTCTATTATGATGTGGATTTACCTGAGGGAAGTATCTCGGAAAAGGATTTTCAGAAAATAGAACAAAAGGCCATTGAAATAGCTAGAGGAAAACATAACTACAATATGCGTGCTGTATCCAAAACGGATGCCCTTAAATTCTACAAGGAACAAGGCAACGAATATAAGGTAGAGCTTATAGAGAACTTGGAAGATGGCACCATTACCTTTTGTGACCATGATACTTTTACAGATCTTTGCCGTGGAGGACATATTCCCAACACCGGTATTGTAAAAGCAATTAAAATTCTCAGTGTTGCAGGTGCGTATTGGAGGGGGAATGAAAACAACACCCAACTGACCCGTATTTACGGCATATCTTTTCCAAAGCAAAAGGAACTTACAGAATACCTTGAGCTATTAGAAGAAGCCAAGAAGCGCGACCACAGAAAACTAGGGAAAGAGCTGGAATTATTTACCTTCTCCAAAAAAGTTGGGCAAGGCCTTCCTTTATGGCTACCAAAAGGGGCTGCGCTAAGAGAGCGGTTAGAGAACTTTCTAAAAAAAGCTCAGAAAAAAGCAGGTTATGAAACGGTGATGACGCCACATATTGGACAAAAAGAACTGTATGTAACCTCAGGACACTATGCGAAATATGGCGAAGACAGCTTCCAACCAATTAAGACACCTAAGGAGGACGAGGAGTTTTTACTAAAACCAATGAATTGCCCTCACCATTGCGAGATATATAACGCAAAACCTTTCAGCTACAAGGATTTACCGAAACGATATGCTGAATTTGGTACTGTTTATAGGTACGAACAAAGTGGAGAACTACATGGACTTACCAGGGTTAGAGGGTTTACACAAGATGATGCACACATCTTTTGTATGCAAGAACAGTTAGATCAAGAATTCAAAGATGTGATAGACCTATCTTTATATGTACTAGGTTCCTTAGGTTTTGATAATTTTACAGCACAAGTTTCCGTAAGAGATTTAGAAACTCCAGAAAAGTACATTGGATCTATTGAGAACTGGGAAAAAGCAGAGCAGGCGATTATAAACGCTGCGAAAGAAAAAGGACTTGATTATGTGATTGAGAAAGGCGAAGCGGCCTTCTATGGTCCAAAACTTGACTTTATGGTTAAGGATGCGTTGGGAAGGAACTGGCAGCTAGGTACCATTCAAGTAGATTACAACCTTCCAGAACGCTTTGACCTCACTTACAAAGGGAGTGATAATGAACTACACCGACCCGTAATGATACATCGCGCGCCTTTTGGAAGCATGGAACGATTTATAGCCCTATTATTGGAGCATACCGGTGGTAATTTCCCCTTATGGCTTACTCCAGAGCAGGCTATTATTTTACCTGTAAGCGAGAAACACGAAAAATATGCTGAAAAAGTTTTAAAATCCCTAGAAAATAACGAAATTCGCGCCCTCTTGGATAGTAGAAACGAAACTATTGGCAAGAAAATACGAGAAGCAGAGATGAGTAAAATACCATTTATGCTAATCGTTGGAGAAAATGATGAGAAGGCTGATACGATTTCTGTAAGAAAGCATGGAGGAGAAGATTTGGGAGCGATTTCGATAGCAACGTTCACAGAATTGGTAAACACTGAAATAAATAGTACCTTAAAGTCGTTTTAAAAAAATTAGTTTAATTAAAAGATACAAGTCATAGCAATACGTAAAAGATTCAGGCCTCAACCTAGAAGGGAAAATAAGAATCCCCACAACATCAATGAAAAAATACTTGCTCCAGAAGTAAGATTGGTTGGCGACAATATAGAAGTCGGTGTATACCCAATAAGAAAAGCATTGGATTTATCCGTGGAGTTAGAACTAGATTTGGTAGAGATTTCACCAAAAGCTAATCCTCCTGTTTGTAAGATTATTGATTATAAAAAATTCTTATACGAGCAAAAGAAAAGAGACAAAGCCATGAAGGCCAAGGCCTCTAAAGTGGTAGTAAAGGAAATTCGTTTTGGACCAAATACGGACGACCATGATTATGATTTTAAAAAGAAACATGCTGAGAAGTTCCTCAAGGATGGAGCTAAATTAAAAGCATATGTATTTTTTAAAGGACGTTCTATAGTATATAAAGATCAAGGAGAAATATTGTTGTTAAAGCTGGCTTCTGAACTAGAAGAACTTGGAAAGGTAGAGCAAATGCCAAAGCTAGAAGGAAAAAGAATGACCATGTTCATTGCTCCCAAAACAAAAAGTAAATAGTACAGGAAATAAAGCTACGGGTAGTAGTTTTACCTAACGATAAACTTAAACAAGTTTTTAATTTAGTAAGACCTTGTTTAACGTAAGTACTCCTTAGACTACGCTAAGGGTGACAGAAGAGATTTGAGAGTAGAAATAGTGAGATTAATTAAATAAATAGGAGAAAATGCCTAAACAGAAAACCAAATCCAGTGCAAAAAAGCGTTTTAAGCTTACAGGTACCGGTAAAATTAAAAGAAAGCACGCTTTTAAGAGTCACATTCTTACAAAGAAGTCTAAAAAGCGTAAGCTTAAGTTAACACATGATGGCTTGGTTCACCAAGCAGATGTTAACAGTATTAAAGAGCAATTACGTTTAAAGTAATTAACTCTTTAAAAAGGTAAATCATTAACCATGGAGTTAGGCTAAAAAAGTTTCTTAAAATAAAAGAACGCCTACTACAAAAAAATTAGAAAAAAATGCCAAGATCAGTAAATGCAGTAGCTTCCAGAGCCAGAAGAAAAAAGGTAATGAAGCAAGCCAAAGGTTACTTTGGAAGACGTAAAAACGTTTGGACAGTAGCCAAAAATGCGGTTGAAAAAGCAATGTTATATGCTTATAGAGATCGTAGAAACAAAAAAAGAACCTTTCGTGCCCTTTGGATTACACGTATAAACGCGGGTGCCAGAATACACGGATTGTCCTACTCTCAATTTATGGGGAAAGTAAAAGCTAACAACATAGAACTTAACAGAAAAGTTCTTGCTGATTTGGCGATGAACCATCCAGAGGCCTTTAAAGCCGTTGTAGATCAGGTAAAATAAATAAAACAATATATCTCTCACTTTAAAAAATCCGATTCATATGAATCGGATTTTTTTGTTCCATATGTCAGTTTATTTCATAGAAATAGCTGCTCTAAATTACACCCAAGCTATCAAATTGTTCTCGTTTTGCTTATCGCCTTCTATACCTTAAAAGGTATACTTCTCTTTTAAACACACCTTTAGTACCTTATGGATTTTTTAAAAGTCATAACTTTTGAAAACATCACCGTATTTTTAAACCGTATCAGGTCCCAAATAGTGTAATTACCAATTCTCTTCCTACTGCATGGTCTCTGTGCTCACAAAGGTAGATGCCTTGCCAGATACCGAGATTCAATTTTCCATTGGTTATTGGTATTTGCACGGAGGAACCTAATAAAGAAGCTTTAAGATGTGCAGGCATATCGTCTGGACCTTCATAGGTATGTATATAATAAGGTGCATTTTCTGGCACCATTATATTCATATGACTTTCAAAATCGGTTCGTACGGTTGGATCCGCATTTTCATTTACGGTTAAACTTGCTGAAGTATGCTTGATAAATACCTGACATATTCCCACATCTATTCTTGAAATCTCTGGACTCTCCTCCACCACCCAATTGGTTATTAGATGAAATCCCCTAGAGAAAGCAGGAAGTAGAGCTACTTGTTGAAACCACTGCATACCATATCGTATTAAATAAAAGTAAAACTTTAAGCATTCCCATGGGCAATCCTTCCTATTGAAATACCTTTACCTACTAAATTAGGTAATAGATGGATTTATCCAAAATAAAAATGGTGGTAACCGATATGGATGGCACCTTGCTTAACTCTAACCATGAAGTAAGCGACCGGTTCTTTTCTATTTTTAAAGTACTCCAATCCAAAGGCATTCTTTTTGTTGCCGCCAGTGGAAGGCAATACAACAGTATCGTAGACAAGCTAAATACAATTCAGGACGATATCATAGTTGTAGCTGAAAACGGAGGATTTGTGATGCAACAAGATAAAGAATTGCTATCTACACCATTACCTGCAACTCGGATAAAAGAAATTTTAGAACTACTAAGGAATTTTCCAGATATGCATCCTGTACTTTGTGGAAAACAAAATGCCTACCTCACAGGAAAATCAGATGCTTTTGTAGAAAAATTAAAAGAGTACTATACCGAATTTGAAGTTGTAGAACAGCTAGAGAACGTTAGTGCAGAAGTTATTAAAATTGCTATTTATCATTTTGAAAGTTCGGAACGGTTTATTTATCCACATGTAAAACAATTGGAAAGCCAACTTCAAGTGAAAATTTCAGGAACAAATTGGGTGGATATCTCCAGTGCTAATGCAAACAAAGGTTATGCTTTACAGCAATTAATGGCAAATCATAATATCAAATCAGACGAAATTATGGTTTTCGGAGATTACAATAACGACTTAGAAATGTTGGCTTTATCCGATTTTAGTTTTGCTATGCAGAATGCGCATCCCAATGTTAAAGACGCTGCAAAATACATGACTGTTAGTAATGACGAAGCTGGAGTAGAACTGATTTTAGAGAAGCTTTTATAAATAAAAATTTATAAATGAGTATTGGGCATACAACAAAAAGTTTGCTATTTTTAATTTTAGCTTTTGTGTCTGAGTTTTGAATTTTTTAAGTTTTCTGCTTCTTCTTTCGTGCAGCAGGAAAAAGTACATTGTTCAAAATTAACCGGTAGCCTGGAGAAGTAGGATGTAACTCCAATTCCGTTTTTGGGTCCCCTACCCTATGCTGGTAATCTTCCGGATCATGACCTCCATAAAAGGTAAAAAAACCCTTTCCCTTTATTCCATGAATGTATCTGGCCTCTTCATTCAACTTATTTTCCCCCAAAACCAATACCGTTGATTTTATTTGAGACCTTTTAAACGCTGTCGTCTGGCCCATGAAACCTTTTACCAAGGAGGTGTGATTTTGACAGAGCATGGTAGGTACAGGATCCCATTTAGCAGAAAAATCCATTAACGAAAAATAATCGGACTCCTTAGGAATGTTGCCTCTTTTTGTGGTCATATCTATGGAAGAAAATTCATATTTCAAAGGACTACGCTCCAATATGAAATCTTTAAAAGCGAAGGTTTTTTTAAAATCCAAACTGGCTTGGTAATTGGGGTCAGAGGCATCCCCGTCAAACATAGGTTCACAAATATCCACACCATCAGCGGCAAGGGCAATATCAAAACTATCCGTTGCCGAGCACATAGCAAACATAAACCCACCTCCTATAACGTAATTCCTTATTTTTAAGGCTACTGCTCCCTTTTCTTCGGAAACCTTATCATACCCTAACTTTTTAGCTAGTTTTTCCGATTCCGCTTTTGATTCAATATACCAAGGTGTTGCTCTGTAAGCTCCGTAAAACTTACCATACTGACCTGTAAAATCTTCATGATGTAAGTGTAGCCAATCGTACAATGCCAATTTATCATTTAGTACTTCCTCATCGTAAATGGTTACATAAGGAATCTCTGCATAGGTCAATGCCATCGTTACAGCATCATCCCAAGGCTGATTTCCTTTAGGCGAATACACAGCAATCTTAGGAGATTTTTCCAAAATAACTGCATCCTGATTTTTTGAGGGACTACTTATTTCGTCCAATATTGCATTTGCTTGACCGTCTGATAGGATTTCAAAAGAGACACCTCGTATTTGGCACTCTTTTCGTATGCTTTCGCCATCTGGCAATAAAAAGGAGCCGCCTCTATAATTTAAAAGCCACTGTACCTTTTGTTGTTTGGCAAGTACCCAAAAAGTAATACCATAAGCCTTTAAATGATTTTTTTGTGTCTCGGCATCCATAGGTATAAGAATGGAAGATGCCCTGAGACTCACAGATACTAATAAGCAAAAAAATAAGATTTTCTTCATAACTCAGTAAAGACCCACCAGCTCGTTTTACCACTAGCCAGTATAATTTTCTTTTATAAAGTTACAGGAAATAAATTGGGAAAAAGTTAAACATTTTGCAAAAGAATCCTTGTTCCAGCTCCTTTAAATTTAAGAAATAACCATACCATACTCTCTAGAAAGGAACTTCGTTATCATCTTCCGGGTTCAAACCGCGATTCATATCACTACCAAAAGCTTCATTCGTACTCGGTAAATTTTTAGTGATAAACGGATTCTCCTCATTTTCATTCATTTTGGACTGAAATTCGAATGGAGAGTCAAAATCATCCAAGTTATCGAACTTACCCAGGTTTCCAATGAACTTCAACCTAATGTTATCTAAACCACCATTCCTATGCTTGGCTACGATAAGCTCTCCTTGCCCTTGGGTAGGTGTTCTTTCTTCATCGTCCCACTCATCTATTTTATAATATTCAGGTCTGTATATAAACGCCACAATATCCGCATCCTGCTCAATAGCTCCAGATTCCCGAAGATCAGAAAGCAAAGGTCTTTTACTTCCTCCACGAGTTTCCACAGCCCTAGAAAGTTGTGATAATGCTATTACCGGAATATTTAATTCCTTGGCTAATGCTTTAAGATTACGAGAAATAGTAGAAATTTCCTGTTCCCTATTCCCTCCTTTTTGAGAACTACCAGCCGTCATTAGTTGCAAATAATCAATAACAATCATTTTTATACCATGCTGTGATGCAAGTCGCCTTGCCTTTGCCCTAAGGTCAAAAATAGAAAGTGAAGGCGTATCATCTATGAATAAAGGCGCTTTTTCTAAGGCCTTTACCTTTACATTAAGCTGTTCCCACTCATGCTTTTCAAGTTTACCCGTACGCAGTTTTTCCGATGATAAACCCGTTTCAGAAGAAATCAAACGGGTAATCAATTGTACAGAGGACATCTCACAGGAGAAAAATGCTACTGGAATATTGTGATTAACCGCCATATTCTTCGCCATGGACAACGTAAGTGCTGTTTTACCCATACCCGGACGTGCAGCGATAATAATCAAATCACTGGGTTGCCAACCGGAGGTAAGCTTGTCTACCTTATCAAAACCAGAAGGTACGCCACTCAAACCTTCCTTATTCGCAATCTCCTCAATTCTTTTCTTTGCTTGGATTACTAGATTCTGTGCTGTTTCTGCAGAACGTTTTAGATTGCCTTGAGTAACATCGTATAGTTTAGATTCCGCAGCGTCCAACAAGTCAAAAACATCTGTACTTTCATCATAAGCCTCCTCTATGATTTCGTTGGAAATCTTAATTAGACTACGTTGAATGAACTTCTGCAGTATAATACGTGCATGAAACTCAATATGCGCCGAAGAAGCCACTTTTTGGGTCAATTTTATCAAATAAAAATCACCTCCTATGGACTCCAATTTTCCCACTTTCTTCAATTGAGAGGAAACCGTTAATAAATCCACTGGTTGCGACTCTTCGAACAAAACGAATATAGCTTCGTAGATAAATCTATGTGCATCCTTGTAAAACGCTTCTGGATGTAAAATATCTATGACTTCGTCTACTCCCTTTTTATCAATCATCATAGCCCCTATCACAACTTCCTCTAAATCAACAGCTTGTGGTGGAATTTTACCCCTTTCAAGGTTAATGATAGTAGATTTATCGATCTTACGACCGACTAAGGGTTTCGTGTTTTCCATGAGTGCGAAAGTATGCAATTAACGGTAAGTTAACATTGGATTCCCTATTTAGGATGTCCACAGTTCACTAACATTGCTTGTTAATAAGTTACGATTTTATGTTGATAACAAAAAAAATCCAGAGATTAAAAACTCTGGATTTTCCTGAGGTTGCCAAAATGGGATATCAACCATTAAAAACACCCATCTGCTCGTATTTTTCCATACGTGCTTTCACTAATTCTTTTGGTGATAACTTTTGAAGTTCACCGAAATGGGAAATAATTTTATTCTTCAAGATATCAAAGGTCTTTTCTCTGTTAGCATGAGCTCCACCAGCAGGTTCCCTTACAATTTCATCGATAAGTTTTAACTTTTTCATATCGGTTGCTGTTAGTTTTAGGGCAGATGCTGCAATCTCCTTATACTCCCAACTTCTCCATAAAATAGAGGAACAGGATTCCGGAGAAATTACAGAGTACCATGTGTTTTCTAACATCAATACTTTATCCCCTACTCCAATACCTAATGCTCCGCCAGAAGCTCCTTCGCCAATAATTGCAACTATAATTGGAACTTTAAGACGTGTCATCTCAATTATATTCCTGGCAATGGCCTCTCCTTGTCCACGCTCTTCAGCTTCTATACCAGGATATGCACCTGGGGTATCTATCAAGCAAACAACGGGAATATTAAATTTTTCTGCCGACTTCATTAAACGAAGGGCTTTACGATATCCTTCTGGGTTTGCCATACCAAAATTGCGGTATTGCCTAGTCTTAGTATTATAACCTTTTTGCTGACCAACAAACATAAATGTCTGATCACCAATTTTACCAAGACCACCAATCATGGCTTTGTCATCCTTAACGGTACGATCCCCATGCAGCTCCAAGAACGTATCGCCACAAATTGCCTTAATATAATCTAAGGTATAAGGTCTGTTGGGATGTCTTGATAACTGAACACGTTGCCATGCCGTAAGATTCTTATAGATATCCTTCCTAGTCTCCGCTAATTTTTTCTCTATCTGTTTGCAAGTTTCGGTAACGTCAACATCACTCTCCTCCCCAATAATCATACACTTGTCTAATTGCTCTTCCAGCTCTTTTATAGGAAGTTCAAAATCCAAATACTCCATAGTTCTAAAAAATATTTAGTTAGTTGTTAGGCAAAGATAAAACTTTAATGCCTAATCTTTGAGCCGTCTCTGCTTAATACTGGCCCTATGCTTTAAAATACCGTTTGCAATAACCGTTAATAATATAATCAAGGCACCTACGTAAAAGAGCGCATTCATTTTTTCTTCCGAGCCAAAAATAGCCCAAGCTAGCAGTATTCCGTACACAGGCTCCAAGTTATTCGTAAGCATTACTGTATAAGGTGTAAGTAATCGCATGATTTTTACTGATGCAATGAACGCATAAGAAGTACATATTAAAGCTAGAATAATCAGATAGAACCAATCAGAACCGTTCAATACAAAAAAATCAATATTAAAACTTCCTCTACCGGCCAAAATAAAAGATAAAAACAAGGTGCCTATCCCTAGTTCATAAAAAGATATAACTGATGGCCTATTCTCTTTAACCAGTTTTGCATTAACTATTGAAAAAACAGCTACAAGGAAGGCAGAAATAAGAGCGATAACCATACCCTTCATATAATTGGACTCGACTCTAAAAATAAGATAGAGACCAATTATCACCAATAGACCTAAGAGAAGTTCATATCCTATAATCTTACGTTTGTACACAATGGGCTCCAATATAGCCGTAAAAAAAGCACCTGTAGACATCATGGCTAAGGCTACGGATACCGTGGATACTTTGATTGCCCAAAAAAAGGTAACCCAATGCAAAGCCACCACAATACCGGCGAAAGTGAACCACAACATGGTCCTACCGGATACTCGAAGTTTAAATTTAGAAAACCGAATGTATATAAGAATGAAGATTGTTGCTAGTCCCATGCGGTACCATACCAGTGACAGAGAATCTATAGAAATCAGCTTTCCTAAAATGGCGGTAAAACCATATATAAAAACTATAACATGAAGATGGACGAGATTACTTAGCCTATCTTTTTGCATTTTGTAATAAGTAAAATGCCAAGGCTCCAAAAATTACATTTGGAATAATCACTGCAAGCAAGGGTGAAAATCCTGTTTGTTCGGCCAGGGTACCAAAAACCTTATCAAAAAATATAAAAACAAACGCCACAAGAATTCCGAATGCAAGATTAACACCCATACCGCCGCGCCTTTTAACGGAAGAAACAGCAACGGCAATTATGGTCAAAATAAAAGCCGTTAATGGTAAGGCCCATCTTTTGTATTTTACGAGCACATAGGTATTTATGTTTGAGGCACCCTTCAGTTTTTGGCTGTTTATAAACTCGTCCAATTCGTATAGGTTTTTGGTCTCTGCGACATAGGATACTTGTGTAAGGTCATTAATTTTAAAGGCAAATACCGTGTCTAGACGTCTCTTCTTTTCTAATAAAGCAGTATCAGTAAGTACCGTTCTTTTTACATACGAGGTGAGTCTATAGTTGCTGTCTTTTTCTACCCATCTTATATTTGCAGCTGATATTTTAAACTCCAATTCGTTGTTCTCATCAAAACGTTCAAAGGTGAAATTATGGCCTAATTGTCTCGCCGGATCAAAGCTACTGACATAAATAAAATCGGTTTCGTTTAGCTGGTTGAAAATATTATTGGTAATGCGGTCCTGCTTTCCCTTTTTAAGGTATTTAAATTTGAATTCATTAAAACCAAGACTGGCATTAGGAACGATGAACATGGTCATATAGAACATAAGTATCGCAATAATAGATGCCCCAATCATATAGGGTCGTAGAAACCTATTATAGGAAACACCAGAGCTTAAAATGGCAACAATTTCTGTGTTATTGGCCAGTTTAGAAGTAAAGAAAATGACAGATAAAAAAAGAAAAATAGGAAATAATAGATTACCTATATAAATTGTAAAGTTGAGGTAATAAAACAAAATCTCATTGAGCGGTGCCTCATTGTCTATCATTTTACCAATCTGTTCCGCTAGGTTCACCATAATCCCAATGGGGATGAACAACAGCAACATCAAGGCAAAAGTCGCCAAATACCGCTTTAATATGTATTTATCTATTATTGAAAGCATTACAGCCTTTTATCCATTTGTTTTACCATCCTGTCCTTCCATTCCCTAAAATCGCCTGCTAGGATACGTTTTCTAGCCTCCCGCACCAACCAAAGGTAAAAGCCAAGGTTATGTATCGTGGCAATTTGTTTTCCAAGATATTCATTTGCAGCAAATAAATGACGCAAATAGGCTTTGGAATATTCCTTATCCACAAAAGTGGTTCCCATCTCATCCAACGCAGAGAAATCATCTTCCCACTTTTTATTTTTTATATTGATGGTACCATGTGCTGTAAACAACATTCCGTTTCTTGCATTTCTAGTGGGCATAACGCAATCGAACATATCTATACCAAGAGCAATGTTCTCCAAAATATTTATAGGTGTTCCTACACCCATCAAGTATCTTGGCTTATCTTCTGGTAGTACTTCACAGACCACCTCGGTCATTCCGTACATTTCCTCTGCAGGTTCCCCTACAGATAAACCACCAATCGCGTTTCCTTCCGCACCTGCATTTGCTATATATTCCGCAGACTGCCTCCTTAAATCTTTATAAGTAGACCCTTGTACAATAGGAAAAAAAGTCTGTGTATAATCGTAAATTAAAGGTGTTTTTTCTAAATGATTTATACAGCGATCCAACCAGCGATGAGTCATGTGCATAGAGCGCTTGGCATAATTATAGTCACAAGGATATGGCGTGCATTCATCAAAGGCCATAATAATATCTGCTCCTATTACCCGCTGAATTTCCATCACATTCTCAGGAGTAAACATATGTGTAGATCCGTCAATATGGGATTTGAACTTTACGCCTTCCTCTTTTATCTTTCTATTCGCGGAAAGCGAATACACTTGGTAGCCACCACTATCCGTTAGAATATTACCATCCCATCCCATAAACTTATGAAGGCCACCAGCCTGCTGTAAAATATGGGTCTTGGGCCTTAAGAATAAATGATAGGTATTTCCCAGAATGATATCCGGTTTTATTTCCTCTCTTAATTCTTTTTGGTGAACTCCTTTAACAGAAGCCACGGTACCAACAGGCATAAAAATAGGTGTTTCTATAGTGCCATGGTCTGTTTCTATGGTTCCCGCCCTGGCCTTGCTTAGCGGATCTGTCTTATGTAAAGTAAATTTCAAAAGCTTAAGAATAAGCTACAAAGATAATAAACTACACGTCCCCAAAACTTAATAAAAACGCAAAGATTCATTTAAGCAATCAAGGTTATTTACTTGAGTACAATAAGCGTTTTTTGTGATTGTTTTTCAAGTTTTATCCCAAAACAATAAAGAACAGGGCTTTCCGTTTTCATGGTATAATGAGAAATGGGATGTCTCGTATTCTTATTGATTACCATCTCAATCATCAAAATAAAGAAATTATGAAAAAAACATTTTTAATTACGATTACGCTATTAACTAGTATGTTCATGGTAGCGCAAGGAGATTCCGGTTTTGGAATTAAAGGGGGACTTAATTATGGTGCAAACGGTGACTATTTTGAGTCTGCTAGCGATGCGATTAGCAATCCGGATAGTAATGTTGGATATCATCTAGGAATTTTTGGAACGATAGGAATTTCTAGACTATATCTGCGGCCTGAGTTAGTTTATACTAAGACCAAATCAGATTATGACACTAATGAATTTGATATAAGCAAATTGGATATACCTGTTCTTTTAGGGTTCAAAGTAATTGGGCCCTTACATATATTCGCAGGTCCCTCTTTTCAATATATCTTGAATACAAAATTTGATGGAATTACTATTGATGACATTGAAAACGATTTTACGGTAGGGATAAATATTGGTGCTGGTGTTAATTTTGGGAAGTTCGGCTTAGACCTTAGATACGAAAGGGGATTTTCTGAGAATGAGGTAAGCTTTATCAATACTAACATAACGGATGCCGAACCGAGTAGAATAGATACGAGACCGAATCAGTTGATATTGAGCCTGTCTATAAAGATATAATCCTTCATGTACTCCTAATAAAAGAGCCCTTTAGACAAAATCTAAAGGGCTCTTTTATTATTTAGGTTTTTGCTTAATTATCATCTAAATGGTCAGAAATACCATCTCCATCCGTATCCTTGAATGATAAAAAAGTACCGTCCTCATTAAGATTGATTTCGTCTCTTGTTGGAATACCGTCATTATCGTCGTCAGCATCTGCGTAATTTGGCGAAAAAGTAGATATCTCGTCCTCATTGTCTGTATTATCGTTATTCAAATCTCCGTTCATGTCCAAGTCCTCTAAAATAGAAGGGATACCGTCACCGTCAAAATCTGTATCTATCTCATAGGAAAATGCATCTATTTTAAAGATTAAAGGCGCATACAAAGGAATTAAATTACTCTGAGAATTATTAAAATAACCCAAACCAGCGGGCATAAAAATAGCTCCAATTCCGTAATCTTCGTAGTTAAAGGTACCATCACCATTTTCAAAGGGGCCAATTCCTGTATTGTAATACTCAACCCCATTACCAAACCCCTTAACAACCCTAGACAAATTAAACTGAACGGGTTGATTTATGGAAGAGTCGAATAATTCACCGTTGAACAAAGAACCTTCATATCTTAAAATAGCATTATCGCCAATGGTAGGTTTAAATTCGGAAACACCTTGTCTTGCAACTAAATAATATAATTTATGATCTACAACCTCCCCATCTGTTCTTCCAAATTCGGAGGACGAAACTGATATAGTTTCAGTTCCAAATTCCACCCCAGCAAATTGGCCACTGTCAAAAATAGATATCTTGTCAGCATTATCGCCAGCAATCGTATCGAACCGAACTCTATAATCAAAATCAGCAGGTGGACTTTGAAATTCCTCATAGTTATAAAAATGACTCTTTAAAAAAGCTAGTATTTCCGCATCATCTTCAACGGCAACCTCGCTCAACAGTCTAGGTGGCACTAACTCACCTGTAGAGCCGTCATCGTCATTATTACAAGACCATATTCCTGTAGCAATTAATAAAAACAAACAGATATTTTTTAATTTCATCTACCTCAATTTTGAGCGCGCAAGATACAATTTTCCCTTATTTTTGTTGAGAACCTTAACAAAGATTTTTAATTAGAATGCGGATAGACAAATACTTGTGGAGCACTCGTTACTTTAAAACAAGAAATATAGCTACCAATGCCTGTAAAAAAGGTCATGTTAAAATTAGTGGACAGGTGGTAAAACCCGGACGAGAGGTGTATCCAATGGATGCCGTGATAGTCAGAAAAAATCAAATTAACTACCAATTTACCGTTCTTGATATTCCCAAAAGTCGGGTTGGAGCTAAACTTGTAGATATCTACCGCAAGGATACTACGCCCAAGGAAGCCTTTGAACATAATGAATTGCTTCAGTATTCTAAAGAGTATTACCGTAAAAGAGGAGCAGGAAGGCCAACAAAAAAGGACAGAAGGGAAATTGAAGATTATTTAGATGAGCCACAGGACGCTCCTAAAGCAGATGAATCCGACACTGACAAAGGCGTATAACCAAAACATACTTATATTTAAGAACTTAAAGTAGTAGACCCATGGAACAACTTATTCTTTCCCACCAACAGATTGAGTATAAAATAAAACGCATCGCTTACCAAATCTATGAGGCTAATGTTTACACAGACCAAATCATTATTGCTGGCATTGAAGGAGGAGGGCTAAAGTTTGCAAAAAAAATAATTGCGGTATTAAGAAAAATCACAGATGCTGAAATCATTCTCTGTAAAGTCATCATGGACAAGAATAATCCACTGAAAAGTGGTGTTTCTACTTCCATTTCAGAAGCGGACTATAAAAACAAATCCATAGTTCTTGTAGACGATGTACTTAACTCTGGCACTACACTCATTTATGGGGTGCATCATTTTTTAAAAACGCCTTTAAAGCAGCTTAAAACGGCTGTTCTTGTAAACCGAAATCATAAAAAATATCCAGTAAAGGCAGACTACAAAGGAATATCGCTTTCTACTTCGTTACAGGAACATGTGAACGTATTCTTTGAGTCTAAAAACGATCGAGTATTTTTAAACTAAGCCATTTTCAATTTCTACAGCCAGTTGATCTAGAGATTTGCCATCACAAGAAATTACCCTTTCCGCTTGGTTGTAGTAGAAACTTCGTTCAAAAAGATGTTTTCCTATAAATTCAGGCAATTCCTCATCTGCTATATTAGCAATAAGTGGTCTATGCGCCTTTTCCACAGAAAGCCTAGTAACAAGTTCTCCTAAGGATACTTTAAGGTACACACTGTTTGGGGTCGCTTTGGTTATGGATTCCATGTTATTGCCATAGCAAGGTGTCCCTCCGCCAGTGGAGAGTAGAACGTTAGCATCGGAACTTAAAATTTCATTCAGATAAAAATATTCTTGTTTTCTAAAATAGAGCTCTCCTTTCTCTGAGAATATGCGGGCTATCTTTTTTCCTTCGGCTTTTTCTATATAATCATCTAAATCTAAAAAATTAATTTTCAAGCGTTTAGCCACTAACTTTCCTATCGTAGTTTTCCCACTACCCATGTAACCAAGCAATACTATTTTCACTTCTTTGTTTTGTGTAAAATTCAGCTAAATATAGTGGATTTCAAAAAAAAAAAAAATTATCTTAAAAAGCGCTTGGAAACTTAAGATATCAACTTATATTTGCACCCGCAATGAGGGAAAAAATCCTGATTTGTTTAGACCTGGTAGCTCAGCTGGTAGAGCATCTCCCTTTTAAGGAGAGGGTCCTGGGTTCGAGCCCCAGCCAGGTCACTTAATCGGACACTATCCGAGACCAAAATCCTGTTAATCTTATGATTAGCAGGATTTTTTGTTTTTATAGAAGTCATATGAATTGGTTTGATATCGATTAATATGTCTACAAAGCGTCTACATCTTTTGAGAATGGTAACATTTGTTTAACTTAACCGTAAATAAGAAAAACTCCTTGCCTAATTGATTTTAAATCAAAAGTAAATCTCAGAATTAAAGGGCAAAAATGCTTAATAGTTCTATCAAGGCAATGTAGAGAATGAAATGTGGAAGTCAATCAAAGCAATAATTGCAATACTTAGAGTATAGGAACTTCGATTCATTAAGAAAGGAATGGGTTTATAAAGAAACTAACAAGTTAGAAATATGAGATATTTGAAAATAAAAAATATTGTTCTACTATTTATTTTAGCCCTATTAACATCATGTGGACAAAAGACAGAAAAAAAGGAAACAGAAAAGCTTTTGAATGAACCTCAACAATGGTTGACTTTTGATGGTAATAGTCAAGAATCTAAGCATATTGTTCTTGTTTCTGGTGATGAAGAATATCGTTCTGAGGAGGCACTTCCGCAATTGGCCAAAATACTCTCAACGCATTATGGTTTTAAATGCACTGTTTTATTCGCACAAGACCCGGAAAAACCTGGAATCGTTAACGCAAATTTTGTAAAAAACATTCCCGGTTTGGAAAGCTTAGAAAAGGCTGACATGATGGTGATTTTTACTCGATTTCGTGCACTACCAGATTCACAAATGCAATATTTCGAAAACTATCTAAAGGCAGGGAAGCCATTACTAGGTATTCGTACAGCGACACATGCCTTTAATTTCCCAAAAGACTCTAGTACTAATTTTGCAAATTATAGTAATAATTACGCAGGAGAAAAAACCGAGTGGATTGATGGTTTTGGAAGACTGGTGCTAGGTGAAAAGTGGCATACCCATCATGGACACCATAAAAATCAAAGTACACGTGGGGTTATAGCAGAAGATGCAACATCCCACCCCATTACTAACGGCATTGAAAGTGGAAGCATTTGGGGACCATCAGATGTTTATGGTGTACGTTTACCACTGCCTGTAGAGAGTAAGCCTATTATCTTAGGCCAGGTTGTCAATAGAGCGGGAGAGTTTGATGAAAACGATATATTTTTCGGAATGAAACCTACAGATAGGGAGCTGGCTACGGAAAATAGCCAAGGACTTAAGGTAAATGATGTTCTAATGCCTATTGCGTGGACCAACAGTTATCAAATTCCGGGAGGCAAGCAAGGTAAAGCAGTTGCCTCTACTATAGGCGCAGCTACCGACATGCTAAACGAAAGTGTTCGTCGACTTTTGGTAAACAGTATTTTTTGGGCTATGGATGAAACAGTGCCCGAAAAGGCTAATGTAGATTTAATAGGCGATTATAAGCCTTCAGCTTACGGCTTCAAAAAAGAGGAATATTGGTTGGATAAAAATTTGAAAATAACAAGTTTTAAGTAATAACCAAATCCCTAACTTCTTCAGACACTATGCGTCATTTTTGGTGATTAGTTTTAAAAATAAAAATGGATACTTATACTTTTTGAATTTTTATGATTCAATTTAAATCAAATGATTTGGAAAATCGGATACTTCTTCACAACAAATCTGCTCCATTACCTGCTGCAGTTCTGTCTTTAGAAGTGAAATAGTATGGTCGCCTCCTTGCTTACCTAGAGCAGCTACTCCATACATAAAGGAACGTCCCATAAAGGTGAATTGTGCTCCTGAAGCCATAGTTCTTGCAATATCAGGACCCGAACGGAGACCGCTATCCATCATAACAGTTAATTTATCTCCATATGCTTTTGCTATTCTAGTAAGTGGCTTTATAGAGGACTCTCCAGCGTCCAATTGCCGACCACCATGATTGGATACGATAATGCCGTCCAATCCTAATTCCACTGCCTTTTCTGCATCTGCTTCATTAGCCACACCTTTAAGTACTAATTTCCCTTTCCACATATCTCGGATAGGTTTTATTTTTTCTTCGTTCAGGCGACCGGAAAAAGTCTGGTCCATGAATTTCCCTAGCTGTTTTAGGTCAAGGCCTTTGGGCATATACGGCTCTAAGGTCTTGAAACTTGGCTGACCGTTGATTAAAGTTTTCATGGCCCATTCCGGTTTTCCCAAAACCTGAATGATATTTTTTACGGACAAGGAAGGAGGCATGGCCAAACCGTTTCGAATATCCCTTGGGCGGAAACCAAAAGTGGGCACATCACTAAGAATAACCAAAACTGGGCATTCCGCTGCAGAAGCTCTTTTAATGATATCGTCTCGCAATCTATTTTCCGTAGGATGGTACAATTGAAACCAAGCTTGTCCTTCGGTAATTTCAGCGATTCGTTCTATACTACTGGTGGTAACCGTGCTCAGCACAAAGGGAATATTATGTTCAAAAGCAGACTTTGCCAATATTTCGGGAGCATTGGGCCACATGAGTCCTTGCAGGCCAACTGGTGCAATGCCAAAAGGAGCATCATACGTATGCCCAAAAAGCTCAGTCTTCATACTAGACCCAGTATGCTTGCTTAAATAATAAGGTAATAATTCAACATCACGGATTTCTTTGGTGTTCTTATGAAGATTTACATCCTCGTTACAACCGCCGTCCAGATACTCAAAGGCAAATTTTGGAATCTTTTTTTTTGCTCTTTCCCTTAAATCGGTTACAGAAGGATAGGCTGTATTTATCTTGATTTCTTTTTTAAGGTTCTCCATGTTCAACTTCTTTAGTCTAATTCAAAAATCCGTTCCATTAGTAACCATTTTTCTCCTGGTTTTGCCGTTGGTAATGCTTTTTGGTACTTCCACATCAGGGTTTCCCACTCTTGTACTTTTGCATTGTTTTCATCTAATCGCTGTTTCGCTTCAAACGAAAAGGTGGTATTTACCTCCATAATCATAAACAACCGGTTGGCCACATGAAAAATATCTAACTTCTCTATTCCAGAATCTTTGATACTTTTGATGATTTCCGGCCATACGTTCTCGTGGTACTCCTTATATATTGATATAAGTTCAGTATCATCCTTTAAATCGAGTGCAAGACAATATCGCTTCATCTTCAAAGGTTTGAATTTATCATATAAGTCTTGTAAACCCTATGTCCGTAAAAAGCAATGAACATAAAACAAATAAAAGGAAGAACAAAAGAGAAATTTACTTCTGCAACACCCATGATACTGGTATCATTAACAGCCACGCCACCTGCATCTATAATCAGTCCTTGTAAACCAGGCATAAAGGCCCCACCTACAATGGCCATTACCAATCCGGCGGCACCAATTTTAGATTCTTCTTCGTTCAACCCATCCAATGCTACACCATAAATTGTAGGAAACATTAACGACATACAGAACGATACACCTACCAAGCAATACAGACCAAAAATGCTTTCTATAAAAATTGTCCCCAGCGTACATGCCCCGGCCAATAAAGCAAAATACATCAATAGCTTTCCAGAGGAAATAAAGCGAAGTAAATAAGTGCCGATTGCACGTCCCACCAAAAAGAGTATGAAGGCGACGAACTGGTAGTTAGCTGCTATCTCACTATCAATTCCAATAGCCTCCGCATATTGATAAATATAGGTCCAACACATAATCTGCGCGCCTACATAAAATATCTGTGCTAGAACCCCTAGTATATATTTCTTGTTCGCAAAGAGGGAAGAGAAAGTGTTACCTAAACTGGGGATAACTCCTTCTCCTTTGGCCTGTGGCATTTTGCTGACAACTATCATAATGAATACGCCGATTATTACCAATCCCAATATTACATATGGATCACGGATTACAGCCAAATCCGAGGTGCGAATTAGCGCTTTTTTAGCTTCTGCCAACGCAGCATAATTATCAATATCATCTGACTGAAGTCGCTTCAGTACAAACTGTTGTGCTACCAAAAGCCCCAGAATTAATCCAACCGGATTAAAGGCCTGTGCCAAATTTAATCGTTGTGTGGCCGTTTTTGGGTCGCCCATGGCCAAAATATAAGGATTGGCGGTGGTCTCCAAAAACGCAAGTCCAAAAGTCAATATGTACAGACCCAAACAAAAAAACCAAAACTGCTCCGTTATCGCCGCTGGATAAAACAATAATGCGCCTACGGCATAAAGCGCCAGGCCAATAAGCACACCTACCTTGTAGGAATATTTACGCACAAAGAGCGCAGCAGGTAATGCCATACAAAAATATCCTCCATAGAACGCCATTTGAACCCATGAAGCTTGAGCATTACTTAGTTCCAATACTTTTTTAAATGCTTGTACCATAGGATCGGTAACTGCATTGGCAAAACCCCAAAGGGCAAACAAAGAAGTAATTAAAATAAAAGGGATGATTACTTTCTTGGATACTACGGGTATTTTTTTATTCTCTTGCATAGTTGGTTGTTAGTTTATAAAGATCGGTCCAAATGGGTGTAACCGCCATCAACAAATATAAGTTGACCAGTGGTATGTGATGATTTTTCGGAAAGTAGAAAAGTAACCATATCTGCAATTTCTGCGGTTGTGGTCATCCTATTTTCAAAAGGAATATTCTTGTTAATTTCATGAAGCCTTTCCTCTGAATTATCAAAAGTGTTTATCCATCTTTCATACAAAGGTGTAAAACATTCTGCAACGATTAATGCATTTACCCTTATAGCATAAGGAAGCAGTTCAACCGCCCACTCTCGGGTTAATGCGTTTCTACCTCCATTTGCCGCAGCATAACCGGAAGTACCTCCTTGCCCTGTAAAGGATGTTTTTGATCCGATGTTCAAGATTACTCCTTTGCTCTTTTTTAATTCTGGAAGCGCATGATGCGCCATCATATAATAATGTGTCAGATTCCTGTGAATAGAAGTAATAAATTTTTCATAGTTGCCATTTTCCAATCCTATCGAATCATTTACACCGGCATTGTTTACAAGGCCATCTATGCGGTCAAAACGTCGGATACATTCGGTTACAGCATTTCTACATTCCTCCGGCTTGGTCAACTCTGCAAAAGTATATCCTGATTGGCCTCCCAGCTTCTCGATTTCAGAAATTGTTGCCATGACATTCGCTTTATTCCTTCCTACGATAAATGGAATAGCACCCTCTTTTGCTAATGAAATACTAATACCCTTTCCTATACCCGATGAGCCTCCGGTAACGATTATGATTTTATCTTTTAATTTTAAATCCATTTTATTCTACTATTCCTTCATATGTTGTATCGTTCAAATCCTGATTCCTAAATACCTAAAAAAATTGTTAGCGACCTAGATATCCAAAGCATAAAAATCAGCGGCATTTTTACCCATTATCATAGATTGTTCTTCATCGGTAAATTGTTTTATATAATTTTCTGTAATGCTTAAAACACGACTATAGTTACCTGCCAAAAGACATACAGGCCAATCTGACCCAAACATTAAACGGTTTGTTCCAAAGGCTTCAAAGACAACATCCATATATGGTTTAAAATCGTTTTCATCCCAATTTAGCACATCGGCCTCCGTGACCATTCCTGAAATTTTACAATGTACATTCTTATGTTTCGCGAGAATTTCAATATCGGTTTTCCAAGCAGAAATCTTGCCATCTTTGATATATGGTTTCGCCAAATGGTCTAGCACAAAACGTTGCTCGGGAAAACGTTCCACTAGTTTAACGGTATTTTTCAACTGATTTGGAAACACCAAGATATCATAGGACAAATTGAACTGTTCTAATTGCGCAATACCATTACAAAAGGCTTTCCCTAGCATAAAATCATCCCGTTCACTTTGTAGTATATGTCTAACGCCTTTGAAGGCGGCGTCTGCAGTAAAATGTGCCAACCGCTCCGCTACATTCGTTTCACATAAATCTACCCAGCCTACAACTCCTTTTATAAAACTATGCTTTGTTGCCAAATCCAACAAAAATCTCGTTTCAGCTTCAGATTGATCTGCCTGCACAGCTACACAGCCTGTCATATTCATTTCCATCAATACATCCTGAAGATCGTCAGGCATAAAATCTCGCCGTAGCACCTCCATAGAATTATCTATCCAGCTATGTTTTACAGGATGATAGGACCAAAAATGTTGATGGCTGTCTATTCTCATGGTTGGTATGCTTTTACTTTTTGCTTAGAACTTCCCAAACCTTCTATTCCAAGTTCTACGATATCACCTGGCTTTAAATATTTTGGGGGATTAAATCCTAATCCTACTCCAAACGGAGTACCTGTGGAAATGATGTCTCCCGGCAGCAATGTCATATACTGACTGATATAACTCACCACTTCCTGAATATTGAATATAAAATCCGACGTGTTACTATTCTGAACCGTTTCCCCATTTAATTTCAACCAAAGGTTAAGATTATTAGGATTTTTTAATTCCTCTTTTGTGGCGATGAAGGGACCTAGAGGAGCGAAAGTATCACAGCCCTTTCCCTTACACCATTGTCCTTCTTTTTCCAGTTGAAAGGCACGCTCACTATAATCATTGTGCAATACATATCCTGCAATGTGATCAAATGCATCTGTTTCGGAAACATACGAGGCCTTCTTGCCAATGACGATGCTTAGCTCTACCTCCCAGTCTGTTTTTTCGCTTCCTTTTGGAATCACCAAATCATCGTTAGGGCCAACGATGGCAGAAGTGGCTTTAAAAAATAATACCGGTTCTTTGGGGACAGCCATGCCACTTTCTGCCGCATGTTGTGCATAGTTTAATCCCACACAAACAATTTTTGATGGCCTTACCAAAGGTGGCCCTAGACGTGTTTCCTTGTCAATTTTAGGGCAATTTTCTTGATGTACCCTTAACCAGTCTTCTAGTCTATCAAGACCATCATTTCCGAAAAAATTCTCATTATAGTCTTCTCCGAAAGCGGATATATCTATCCAATTACCATCGGCTAATTGAATTCCAGGTTTCTCGTTTCCGTCTGTTCCAAATCGTATTAATTTCATACGTTACTCTTTATTTTTTATCCGTTAAGTTTAATAAACCCTCCATCTATGGGGAAATCAGTTCCAGTAATAAAGGAAGCTTCATCCGAACATAGATAAAGGGCAAGGTTGGCTACTTCATCTGGTTTACCCATACGTCCTATGGGTTGTGTTTTGGAAAGATTTTCAAACATCTCCTTTTCATTTCCTGGGTAATTCGCCTTTATAAATCCATCCACGAAAGGAGTATGGATACGCGCAGGAGAAATACTATTGCAACGAATACCATGCGCTATATAATCTTTTGCAATGGAATAGGTCATGGTAAGCACCGCTCCTTTGCTCATAGAATAGGCAAAGCGATCCGAAATACCTACGGAAGAAGCTATAGAAGCCATATTCAAAATAACACCACCGTTTTCCTTCATTCCAGGAATTACGGCATGCATACAATTATAGGTTCCCTTAATATTCACATTGTACACTTTATCCAAATCACTTTCCAAGGTATTTTCAATATTCCCAACATGAGCTATTCCGGCATTGTTTACTAAAATATCAATATTTCCAGTTTTTAAGATAGTTTCCACTGCCTTATTAACGCCCTCTTGATTGGCTACATTACATTCGTAGCTGTCTGCCAAACCGCCGGTTCTTTTAATTTCTGCTAAGGTGTCTTTTGCATTATCGAGATTGAGTTCCAAAATATGAACATGAGCTCCTTGTTCTGCAAAAACTATAGAAATTGCCTTTCCGATACCGCTTCCGCCTCCGGTGACCAATACATTTTTATGCTTTAAACTAAATTTCATGTATGCTATTTTTTTTCGTTCTTCCAATACGTTCCGTTCGGAAACAGATATGTTTCCAAGGACTTTTCTTTCATGGTAATACTATAACCTGCAAGTTGGGGAGGCATATAGGCTCCGTTCTTAATGTTTACAGGGTCATAAAAGTGTTCATGTAAATGATCTACATATTCGATGATTCTGTCTTCCAAAGAACCGCTTATCGCAATGTAATCGATCATTGACAAATGCTGCACATATTCACAAAGGCCGACCCCGCCGGCGTGAGGACAAACAGGAATATCGAACTTCGCTGCCATCAACAGTATTGCCAAAATCTCATTAACCCCCCCCACTCTACAACTATCTATTTGACAGATACCAATAGCTTTTGCCTGCATAAATTGTTTGAACATCACCCTATTTTGGCAATGTTCACCGGTAGCTACTTTAATAGGAGCTACTGCCTCAGCTATCTTTGCATGACCCAAAATATCATCGGGGCTCGTAGGCTCTTCTATCCAATACGGATCAAATTTCTTTAGTGCAGCCATGTTAGTGATGGCCTCGTCAACATCCCATTTTTGATTAGCGTCCATCATCAATCTCAAATCTGGACCTATTTCTTCTCGGATAATTGCTGCACGACGCATATCATCTTTTAAATCTGAACCAACCTTTATTTTCATATGATCAAAGCCTGAATCTTTTGCTTCTCTACAGAGCCTTCTCATCTTATCATCGGAGTAGCCTAACCAACCTGCGGAGGTTGTGTATGCCGGATATCCATTTTTATTTAGCAATGCAATCCGCTCTTGTTTAGAACCCTGCTTTTCCTTTACTATATCCAGCGCCTCTTGGGGAGTAATAGCATCTGTAATATAGGTAAAATCAACACAGCTTACCAATTCTTCCGGACTCATATCCGCCAACAATTTCCATAAAGGTTTGCCCTCGGCCTTCGCATATAAATCCCACACAGCATTAACCACCGCACCTGTAGCCAAATGAATGACCCCTTTTTCTGGCCCAAGCCATCGTAATTGACTGTCGCCAGTAATCATTTTCCAAAAAGCCCCCATATTTGAGGTAAAACTCTCCAAGGTCTTTCCTTTAATCAAATACGATAAGGATTCAATAGCTTGCGTACAAAGTTCATTCCCCCTACCTATTGTAAATGTGAGTCCGTGTCCTTCAATACCCTCTTCGCTGTTCGTTTTTAAAATAACATAAGCGGCTGAATAATCCGGGTCCGGATTCATAGCATCAGATCCATCCAGCGATTTGCTGGTAGGAAAACGAATATCTTTAGTGATAACTTCTGTTATGATTATTGGTTTTGACATCAGCACTTATTTTATACGAATTTAAGGCCGCTGATTTTTAAAAACCACCTAATTAGACACCAGTTTCGGTACTATTTTTGCATTTAGATCCTGTTTTAACTCTTTCAACCTATGAAATTGCAAAATGTAGGAAGGGGACATTTCTGTGGATTTTCCGAAATTACCTGTTAAAATTTGAACTATTCTTGTATGCTATCCGGTAGGCTATAAAGAGGATTATAGCCAGAAGTAAATATCTTACCTTAGATTTTAGCAAGCTTACATTTAAAGCTGAAACTTAAAACTAGTACCCTGTACGTATCTAGCTTCTTTATCGTATCCACTATTTTTTAACGCTTAATGTTACGTACTGGTTTTTCTGATTCCTAACTACTTCTAAATTTAAAGTTCCTTTCCAGCTATACCCTTGAACGATTTTCATTAAATCAGGTATTTTATTAATTTCTTGCCCCTCTCCTGCAACAATAACATCGCCAATTTCAAGATTGGAAGCTCCAAATATCGACTCTTTAGCTATTCCTATAATTAATACCCCTGCAGTTTTACTCAGTCCAGAGGCTGATCTTTCGGCTAGAGTTTCTATATTTTTTAAATCTGCACCAAGCCATTGGAAGATAAAGTCTTCAGAATTTTTTATTCCTGAAGTAGACCAAAGCATTGGTATCGCTGCTGTTTTTGCCACTTTACGAAGCGACGGCTTCTTTACCCCAAAACTGTCCATGGCAAAATTCTTAAATTTAACTAGCTTAGCGAGCGAATCATTGGTAACAGTATAGTTCCCTTTTTCAGGAGCAAGGAACTTTGGGTCTCCATAGGCACTGTAAAGATCCGTCCCGTTATTTTGTGCTATTAAAAGTGATTCCATATCTGGAAAGAGATTATAGTCTACCTCTTTTCCCCAAGACTCTAATCTGATATCCTTATGGGCTGTCATTACTATATTATGACGGAATCTATCGCCACTATTCTTGAACCAAACATGAGGATGAAAGCCATTGTTTATAAGAATATTATTCTCTACGGTTCTATAAAACCCCTCCCTTAGTTTAAGTCCTCCATTAAGACATAGATTATTGTAAATCTCATAATTCGTAGAACCATCATCCAAATCAATATCCCATCCATGATTGCATTTAAATCTGTTGTTTCTTATGATTGTAGTATGAATGGCATCCCACAATGGCATTTCAGGATTATCCAAGGTCATTTTATTCATAATTTTCCTATCGGGATGCCAAAAACGATCTCGCCCCCATGAGTTAAAAGCACCATGGTCACCAGATTCCAAAACGGTACCAAAAACATCATTATATTCAACAATATGCCCTCCCCAAGTACCCTCACTTACATTTATTCCCGCTCTTGGAACCTCATAGATACTGTTATTGCTTACTGTAATATCCATAGCCATGGAAATCTCTACTCCGGCGGTTTGTTTTTCTAAACGCCCTATTCTATGTATCAAATTATTATTTACACTACAGGCTTTGGGATATTGGTTATTTAATGGACCAGTCAAAGTATCTAATTTACGCTGATCTACAAATTCATAATATTGAAAAGACGGTGAACGCACGGCAGATGGGTTTCCTACAAAACTAATTGCAGACGCTCCGCAATCATGAATATGGTTTCCTTCAATGTTTACGTTTCTATTGTAGTTGCTTACAAAAATAACGTTACCTCCCAAATTAGTGAATTCACAGTCTTTAATGTCAATATCCTCAGCACCCGTTATAAAAACCGCCCCACCCCTATACATAGTCCAATCACTTCGTAAAAGGGGTTCATAAACTTCATTGATTGTTCGTTTGGCGTGTTCAAATTTTATGCCCTGAATCAAAACATCTTTTACGGGATTATTCTCGTCTCCTTTTATTTCCAATAAATTTTTTAGATGTACCCCTTCAACTACGGCTTTTGTTAACTCAATTCCTTCTTCAGGCCAATAGTATAAGAGTTGAGTAGTCTTGTCTAAAAACCATTCGCCGGGACTGTCAAGTTCCTCGAAGACATTTTCAACCATCCGATATTTTTTATGTATCCCGGCTGATGTCCTATTGTTTTGGTGACCGCCCTCTAAAATCGCCTCTCCATTTTTATCGGTACCTGAAATCACAAAATGGAAACCTCCCCATTCCCCGGCATGCATTGCATGTACAACAGCCCCAACGGGCTGGGACCATGTTTTTATACGCTCAGAAGAAATGGCATCTGCCGCATGCCCTTGCCAATGCCCTCCGTTTTCATCATAGTTTGGATATCTGGCCAACACCTGCTTTTTTCCATTTATAATTAACTGATCAAAGTTTGCATCATTGGGTAATTTGGCTACCCAGATATCGGCTGAATGAATGTTCCAATCCAATAGTAATTTTTTAGACCCTTTTAAAGTGACCTTATGCTGCCCTTCACCGATGATACGTAGATGATTTAGTACCGGGGTAATTTGCATTGAAGCATCCAAATAATAGTCACCTTGGGCCACATTGATAGTAATCGGATTGGCGGTATCATTGTTTCGGATTTCAGTCGCTTTTTGTAAAGCTTCGTTGATAGAGCCGAAAGTTAGCCCCTCGGTATTACTATTTTGAGCTCCAACGTACAATTGAATGGTATTCACTTGAGACTTACAACCTAAGGTCATGAGCAGTATTAAAGCGGGGAAGAACAATTTTGATTGGGTATTCATGCGGAACTACTTAGGAATTATAGCTGGCTTTGTTAAGCTAAAAATAGATTGGAACCTTTTAGTCTAAGATACCAAATTTTAGATTATTTTAGAGCATAGTAACTTCCCTTGTTCTCTTTTTAACCAAATGATAGTTTCGTCTCATTATTATCTATTCTTATCGGTCTTTTGACATCTTTCAGTATTTTCAAAGTTGCTGCGCCTAAGTTCTCATCTTGAGAAATACTAAGATTGATGCTTACGTCACCCCCACTTTTTTTATAAATAATCAAATGTAAATACCCAGCTTCTTCGGATTGAATCTTGGATTGGGTATCTCTTTTTTGTTAATCGCATCTACAATCTCTTCTGGTTGAATGGCCAGGACTTACTAACTTTTTGCTTTATGAAATTTCAAATAGGAGGATGGGGACTTTTTATGAATCTTCCGAAATTGCCGATTAAAATTTGAAATGTTATTGAAACCAGCTGAATACCCTATTGAAGTTATACTTTCCTTATTTTCGAGAAGCAATCTACAGGCATAACCTACACGAATCTCATTCAAGTAAGTGGTGAAAGGTTTTCTATGGGTTTTCTTAAAAAAACGACTGAATGCCGATTTGTTCATACCTACTATTCCGGCCACATCACTTGAACTAATCTGAGTATTAAAATTTTCAAATACGTACTCATATATTTTATCTAAACGTCTGTTTTCTGTTTTGTGAAAAGAATGGACAAAACTACTACTGGACAATAGTTCGTATTGCTTGTGCTGCGCTAAACCATCAAAAATTTCAAGAATTTTATATATTCTTACACTAGGGCTGGCGTTTACCAAACTTTTTATGCTATCCAAAAGATCAGTCTTTAAATCACAAAATCTGATTCCGAGTGCGGCCCTATCCAAAAGATTGCAAATGCCTTGCATTTCAGGTATTTCAAAAAAGTTGGTCCCCAAAAATTCTCTTTCAAAATGTATGGATATGGCTTCGGCCTTTAGGTCTGTATTCCCTTGAAAATAGGCTTCATCATTTAACCACATGTGCGGTAAGTTCTTTCCAATAAGCACAACTTCACCTTCTTCGAATTTCTGAATACTATCTCCAATAAACCGAGTTCCAGAACTTTTCAGGATCACGGCAAGCTCAAATTCGGGATGATAATGCCAAATCCTTAAAAAATTGGAATATTGATCGTGCGAAACCGTAAGGGACTCGTTCAAAACACTAGATCGGTTTAACAGGTGAAGCTTCATATTTACTTTACAAATTAATAGATTTTTTCTATATCGATGTAGAAGGCGTTACTCTTCTCACCGCTTGTCCTTGAAAAATAAGCTAATAATTCTGTTTCTCCTTGGGTAAAGCCGTTTATCTTGCGTAGCGCAGTGCCCTTAACAAACCAAGCCAGACCCCAATAAAAACATGACTTGTGATTCCCTTGATTACCGTGCAAGCCTTTGGTAATTTCTATCTGTAAAAGAAGGAGACAATTCTTGAAATTGGTTCGGGAACGTATTCTTTCAGGAGTAAAGTAATACCGTAATTTTATGTGTGTGTTTTAAGTATTCTAATTTTCGGGATTAAACTAAAAGTGAGCTTGTCTAACCTTGAGAATGCCTTAAAATGATTATTTTACACGAAATTATGCTTTGCGATAATTACTGCGTTCAGATTTCAACAAAAAACAATATACCATAATCAATATGGAAGATTTTAATTGGATATTTCAATTTCTAGGCAGACTGCATCCGTTGCTGGTACATTTTCCAATTGGTATACTTGTAGCTGCGCTGTTTATGGAAGTATTGACCTTAAAGGGAAAACGACCAGGCCTTCGAGAAGGCATCCATTTAATGATATATTTAGGGGCGATATTCGCTATTCTTACTGCACTATTCGGTTGGTTGTTACGCACGCAAGAGGCGTATACTGGCGATTTGGTTGACAACCACCAATACGTAGGTATAGCCACGGCTGTTTTTGCTGTCATTACCGCGCTACTCTTGCGAAGAACTTTGAAAGGAAAAATTTCGGATTTACGCTTATATAGATCCAGTCTTACGCTAACGGTCGTATTACTGACTATAGCAGGTCACCTTGGCGCCAACCTTACCCACGGCGAAGATTATTTAACTAGTGTTATGCCGGGCAACAAAGACGCCTATGACGACGCCAGAGGAATAGCCTTACTTTCAGAACTGAAAGAGTCCGATTCCCTGACAGAACTTCAGCAGGACGAGTTAAATTTGGAAGTCAGGGCTATTTTCGCCCATAATTGTTACCAATGCCACAGTGAGAACAAGCAAAAGGCCGATCTGGTGCTTGAAAATAAAGAGGGCGTTTTCAGAGGTGGTGAATCGGGAGTGGTCATCGTACCTAGAAAACCAGAGGCTAGCGAATTGTACCGCCGGATTACTTTATCCTCTAACGATGATGAGGTCATGCCTAAAAAGGGCAAGGTCCTAAAGGACAATGAAATAGCACTCATTAAACTATGGATTCAAAATGGGGCACATTGGTCGGATGAGGCCTTAAAGGTATTTCCAGAAGCGAAATTGGCGCTCGAAAAACCTGAATTACCGCAATCAAAAGAATCGCATCCTCTAGACAAATTAATCGATGCCTATTTCAATGAAAATAGCCTTGTTTGGCCAAAGGTCGTAGATGATCGCACTTTCATTCGTAGGGCTTATTTGGATATCATAGGATTGCTTCCAGAACCAGAAGCCATAGCCCTATTCAAAAAAGATTCAAATCCGATGAAAAGAGAAAACCTCATCGATACTTTATTAAGTGATGACCATAATTACACCCAACATTGGTTGAGTTTTTGGAACGACCTTTTGCGAAATGATTATAGCGGTACGGGTTTTATTACAGGGGGTAGAAAACAGATAACGGATTGGCTTTATAAATCCTTACAGAACAATAAACCCTATGATCAAATGGTCAAAGAACTGGTGGACCCCATAGAAGGTTCTGAAGGTTTTATCAAAGGCATTCAATGGAGAGGACTTGTGAATGCTAGTCAGCGTACCGAAATGCAAGCGGCCCAAAACATTGGACAATCGCTGATGGGCGTCAATGTCAAATGTGCTTCTTGTCATAACAGTTTTGTTAGTAACCTAACCTTGGAACAGTCTTATGGCTTTGCTTCCATTTTCGCCGATTCCGTACTGGAATTAAATCGCTGTGACAAACCATTGGGAAAAATGGCCAGCGTAAATTTCCTCTATCCAGAATTGGGCAGTGTGAAAGGAGAAACCGTTCAGGAACGTTTGTTTAATCTTTCAAAAATAATGGTAAAACGAGAAAATGGGCGGCTTTATCGTACCATTACCAATCGCTTTTGGCATCGCTTGATGGGCAGGGGAATTATAATGCCGCTAGATGAAATGGACAATACGCCTTGGAATGCCAATTTGCTTGATTGGTTGGCTTCCGACTTTATCGATTCCGAGCACGATTTAAAATACCTCGTTAAGCGTATCATGACCTCAAAAACCTACCAATTATCTACGGCTAATTATAAAAAACAAGAAGATATAAGTTCCAATTATGTATTCAGAGGACCAATTTTACGGCGATTAAGTGCCGAGCAATTCTCCGATGCCGTAAGCCAAGTAATTTCACCAATGTTTGCCACAGTGCAGTACACGCTCAATGGCGAAGAACTATCTGCCAAACGAATATGGCACCGCGAAATAAAATTTGATAGAACCGTACTTCCCGAACCAGGTAAGCGCTATTTTAGAAAATCCTTTACCATTACCAATAAAAAAATTAAGAATGCAAAGGCATTGATTTCAGTAGATCATGCGTATACTCTTTATGTAAATGGTCAGAAAGTTGCGGAAGGTTCGGATTGGAAAAAAGTAGACAAAGTTGATGTAACACCGTTTCTACAATCAGGAAAAAATGTATTGGCTATCGAAGGTATCAACGAAGGTAGTATTGGCAACCCAGCTGGTATATTATTTACCATGCAGGTTAGTTTCGAACAAGGAGAAGCATTTTTTATCGAATCAGATACCAGTTGGAAAAGTTTTGCCGAAATTCCAGATAAAGATTGGAAATACCTTGCGTTTACTGATACTTCATGGAGCGCTGCTCAAAATTATGGTACAGCGAACTGGGGCAAATTAGTAAACTTTACGTTCACCGATCGCGAAGGAGTTTTTGCGCGGGCAAGTCTTGTAAAGCAACACCCATTCATGAAAGCTTTAGGTCGGCCAAGTCGCGAAAATGTAACTACCTTAAGAGACGAACAGGCTACGTTGTTGCAGGCGTTAGAACTAACCAACGGGGCATTTTTCAATAGTGTTTTGGAAGAAGGAGCAACCCAGTGGATAAAGCGTTACGGTAACGATGCTGATAAAATCGTAGAACACTTGTATCAAAAGTCCTTGGGGAGGAAACCTTCGGAAAGAGAACAGAAGGTGTTGTTGAGCGTTTTGGGCAACAAACCTCAAATAGAGGGCGTGCAGGATATTTTTTGGTCGACTTTGATTTCACCTGAATTTCAATTTATCGATTAGTTAAAATTGAAGCTATAGGATAGTATTCTTAAAGATTACAAGCTATGAATGAAAAAAACACACGGAGAGACTTTATAAAAAAAATGACGACGGCGAGTCTAGCCGCCTCGGCCACTACCATTCCTTTGGCAAGCTTTTTAAGTTCTTGTTCTACTTCGGCACCAAAGATTACCTCAACCGCCGATACTGTTATTTTACTTTGGATGGCCGGGGGCATGGCGCATACCGAAACCTTCGACCCTAAAGCTTACGTGCCATATGAGAAGGGCGTGGAAAGTAAAAGGGTACTGAGTACCTTCCCAAAAAAACCTACCGTAGTTGATGGACTTGAATTTTCAGAGGGTCTAGAATCCATAGGAAGTGTCATGGACAAAGGGGCGATAATTCGTTCCTATAAATCGGCAGACCTTGGACACATCTTACATACGCGACATCAATACCATTGGCATACCTGTTATGAGCCTCCACAATCCGTACAAGCTCCGCACATTGGTGCCTGGATTGCCAAAGAATTAGGTCCCGTAAATCCGGTAATTCCTCCGTTTATTTCCATGGGTCAACGTTTTACAGTTGGTGAAGCCGAAGAGTTAAAAGCATTTCATTCAGCAGGTTTTTTAGGAACAGAATTTGGACCTTTTCTAATCCCTGATCCTTCCGGCGGACTCGAAAGTGTTCGACCACCACAAGGCATGTCACTCAAAAGATTTGAGGCTCGGTATAAATTATACAAAGAACTGGCTAGTAAAAGCAAGGTCATGGAGGAAGGTAGTGACTACCAAAGAGAGTCATTAATGCGTTCTATGGAACAGTCATACCGCTTGTTAAATTCTCCCGAGGCAAAGGTATTTGACCTAGCACAAGAACCAAAAGAAGTTTACGACACCTACAATACAGGACGATTTGGCCTAGGATGTTTACTAGCCAAAAGACTAGCCCAGAACGGCGGACGATTTATCAGCGTATCTACAGAATATGAACCTTTTTTAGGTTGGGACACTCACGAAAACGGGCATACCCGAGCCAAAAAAATGAAGGAATTGATTGACAGGCCTATAGCGCAATTGATAAAAGATTTGGAGGAGAGCGGCCACCTCGACAGAACACTAATTATTTTGGCTAGTGAGTTCAGTCGCGATGCAATCATGGAAGGTAGGCCGGGCGAACCCGTAAAAGATCAAGTAAACCAACCCGATATTATTGAAGACGAAAAGTTCTATGGAATGCATCGTCATTTTACCGATGGTAGTTCAATTTTACTTTGGGGCGGTGGCATAAAAAAAGGTCTGGTGTACGGTAAAACAGCTGATGAAAGACCTTGCTCTTCTATTGAGAATCCAGTAGTAATCGACCAGGTTCATCAATCCATATATCATGCTTTGGGAATACATCCTGAAACGCAGTATACAATTGAAGGTCGACCCTTCTACACTACACCTGACGGTAAAGGCAAGCCTATTCTAGATTTATTCGGAAATCCTTTGACTAAACCTACTTAAGGCTTCAAAAACTTTTGTGTTGAAATATATGATGCATGGCGTGGAAATTTAAAGTCTCAGCATCTTGTTTAATTTCTTTGATAGTGATGCTCTTTTTTCCAAATGTAAGGGAAGGTACTGAGTAGTTTATTAGCTAATTTTAAATTACCAGGGAAAAGAAAGAATAGCCATAAAATTTAATAAGATGAAAATAACTAACCGAAACTTAGTTTTACAAAAATTGAAGTCCTTTAACGTATCTCCACAAATTATATGTTGCATTTTATGCATCATAAACGTAAGCTGCAACGCGCAAAAGGCTAGCACGCCAGTTTCCATTTTCGATGGTATTACTCTTAACGGGCTGGAAAACAGTTGATCAAGAAAATAGCACCTATTGGTCTGTGGTCGATAATGTCATTACCGGCGGTGATGGTATTACCAATATCCCAACAAATACCTATCTGCATACGACCGAAAGTTATGAAGATTTTGAACTGAGGTTCCTTTTTAAGATAACAGGAGACCACGAAAAGGGTCTGATCAATAGTGGCGTACAATACCGTTCTATAATCGAGGACAACAAAATTATAGGCTATCAGGCTGATATTGGAAAGGGCTACTGGGGCGATATCTATGATGAGCACCGTCGCGCCAAACTCGTTCAAGGAGATTTAAGTACACTAAAACATATTCTAAAAGAGGAAGGTTGGAACAGTTATATCGTTCGATGCAAAGGAAACAAACACGAGTTGTACATTAATGGAGTGAAAGTCTCCGATTATATAGAAGAAGATCCGACCATTCCATCAAAAGGGGTCATCGGTATACAAATGCATAGCGGCGGAAACGCGAAAGTCGAATTCAAGCATATAACCATTACACTATTGTAGTACCCTTAGTACTAACAAAGAACCAAAACATATGAATATTAAGAAACTAGTTGTACCGTTCTGCCTTGGTTTTGGCCTTATCATCATTGGATGTAGGGAAAAAACAACAACATCAAGCACAGAATTGGATACCGCTCAAGAAGGTGTGCCCCTTGAAAGAAAGACACAGTCCAATAGAACGGAACTGTATTCACCAGAAAAAGAATTGGCCGGCTTTAAGGTGCCCGATGGCTTTGTGGTGGAACTGGTCGCAAGCGAAAAGGATGGAGTAGTGAATCCTATAGACATGACCTTTGATGATGCTGGAAGGCTTTGGACCCAAACAGGTTCTATGTATCCACTAGATCCCGTAGCCAATATTCAATGGCAAGACCTATTGAAGCTTATGGATGACCCCAAAGCGCAGGAAAAAGACCCTAATTTCAAACGTATTCTAAATCTTTATAGGGGCGTTACAAAAGGTGACGACAAAATATTGGTACTCTCTGATCTGTATGGGGGTTCTACCATAAAGACAAATGTATGGGCCGATGGCCTTGCCATACCCCAAAGTATCTTGCCCTATAAAAATGGAACTTATGTGGCGCAAGGCTCGGAATTGTTCTTTTTGAGCGATACCGATAATGATGGTAAAGCGGACAAGCGCACCCCTTTGTTCCAAGGATTCGGTTTTACCGACACCCATACCATGTCACATGTGTTGGTGCGAGGCCCCGGAGATTGGATACATTTCAGTCAGGGCGCTCTTAACAAAGGAGAGGTCAAATCAACCGTAAGTGATGCCAAGGCTCGTATCGATTATAGTAAAATAGCTAGATTTTCATTGGATGCAGGTAAACTGGAAGTCGTCAATGCAGGACTTAATAATATCTGGGGCTTTCAGCTTAGAGGCAATGGGCAATGGTACGGAACAGAGGCTAATGACCTAGGCTATTCCATAGTACCTATGGAAGTCGGCACAAGTTTTCCGGGCATAGGTGGCGAGCGTTTGCGCCCATACCAATCTTGGATGCCCGAACTGCACGAGTTTCGTATTGGTGGTACTGGCATTTCAGGTTTGGCCTTTGCCGATGACAGTTCGGGGTCTTTTCCAGAAGAATGGAAGGATGTAGCGTTTTTGGCAAATCCCATTGCCAGTAACATAAATGCGGTACGGATAGTACGGAACAATGACGGGACAGTATCCGCAGAACATCTTCCTGATTTTTTGACCTCGAAAGATGATTGGTTCCGCCCTGTGAACATGGAATTCGGCCCCGACGGATGCCTTTACATTGCAGATTGGTACAATAAAATTGTTTCCCATAATGAATTGCCGACGACACATCCAGACCGTGATAAATCACATGGCCGTATTTGGCGCATCCGTCATGAATCACAGAAAGCGCGTGAAATACCGAATTTTTATGAGGTAGAGACCAACAAACTTGTGGGATATCTTAAATCACCATCCTTATGGGCAAAGCGAGCGGCTTGGCATCAAATAAGTGATCGACCTATTGACGAATCCAAAAAATTAGCCACCAATCTTGTGGCACTTACAGGCGATACCTCCCAAGACGAAATTACGCGGATATTGGCACTTTGGTCTTTGGAAGGCATCAAACATTACGATAAAGAATTAATGATTGCCTTGTTGAATTCCGATAAGGACAATCTAAGAAGGGAAGCCGTTCGATCCTTGGCCTCATTTTCAATCGGGGCGGATAATTTGGCAAACTTGCTTGAAAAGCCTTCGGTAGATCCCAACCCCATGGTACGATCTCAAGTACTCAGAACCTTAGAAGAAGTAGGCAAAGTCAATTCGAAAACAATTGCAATGTTGGTGAGTGCCTGTAAGCCAGAATTGGGCGGTAATGTTATGGGAGGTAGTTATGAACGAAATTTTGAAAGATATTTGGCCCGTAAAGCCCTTGAAAACTATCCTGAAGAACTAACAGATTTTATTCGTTCTCCACAGGTAAGTGAACAACCTGCGAAGAACATCATTTGGGCGGCTCAGGCATTACCAGGAAAAAGCCAACGTGAACAAGTGTTCCTCGATTTTTACACAAAAGCGGACTATTCGTCATTTGACGAATCTACCTTTGTTATGGTGGCCAATATGTTGGACAATCCAAAGATTTATTCGACCGTAAAAACAATTCTAAGTAGTGAAATAGTAGCTGAAATAAATGTGGCGATGGCAATTAAACTATTGTCGCAGGTACAATCTAAAGAACTTAGCAAGATTTTACAAAAACCGGTAAATGCTTTGCTATCATCCAAAGAAGAAGCCAAACAACATTTAGGACTTGAAGCCGCCGCCAAGCTTAATACCCAAAATGTGAGAGCGCTCATTTTGGCTCTGGCCAAGGACACTACTGATCAAAAAACCCTAGGGCTCATCATTTCAGCGTTACAAAACGAAGCAGAAAAGAATACAAAAATATTTTTGGGGTTTGCTGAAAATGAAACGCTAGATCTGTCAATCCGTGCAATTGCCACGAGGGCTTTAGCGAAAAGTAATATCGCATCAGCAAGTGCTATTTTAAAAGAATGGTTACCTCAATTGAACGAATCACAACAACGTGAAATCACAAAAATCGTATCGGCCACAGAACAAGGATCGGAAGTGCTTCGTAAATTGTACAAAGATACTATCGTTGACGATACTGCTTTTGATTTGTCGAGTGCCGAACAGGCATACAATGCGAATATTAAAGATGAAGTAGGACGTGCTTTGTTGGATGCTGTAATCCTTAGAATAGAAAAAGAGAAAAAAGAGTTTGATACAAAATTGGAGCGATTTCTCGCCATTGCAAAAAAAGGTGATGGAGATCCGGTTAAAGGCGAACAACTGTTCCAAACTTGTGTACTATGTCATCGTGTCGGTAATAAAGGATACGATATAGCTCCTGCACTTGATGGTTCAGCCGAACGTGATAACGAGGCCTTGTTGACCGCCATTTTGAATCCAGATGCAGCTTTGGAAAGTAGCTATGCGGTGTATCGCGCGGTCAAAAAAGATGGGAATACTATTGAAGGGTATTTATCAAAAAGAGACAATCGTGGTACTACCATTGCCTTTATGGGCGGAAGCACCATGTTTATTCCCGTTGCTGATATTAAAACAGAAGGCTTTTTAGGAGGGCGTTCCTTTATGCCCAAAGGCCTTATAGATAACTACAACGACGAACAGGTTTCAGATTTGCTGGCTTATATCGGAACCTTAAACTAACTAACGTACTATGGTGTCGGCTCAAAATAAAATATTCTTTCTATGGATTTTTTTGTTTGTATTCACAAGATTATGTGCACAAATAAAAATACCACCCGTTACGACTGTATCCTTTACTAAGATACAATTGTCAGACAAATACGTTACCGAAGGGGCTTCAATAGGTGATATAGACGTTGATGGATTCATGGATATAGTCGCGGGATCTCTTTGGTGGAAGGGCCCTGTTTTCAATGAGACCTTTGCATATGCCCCTGTAAAATACTTTCCAATTACCGGACCGGGATTAGAAGGGTATGCTACCAATTTTTTTACATTTCCTGGCAATTTCGACGATGATAAAAGTACAGACATATTACAAGTGGGCATACCGGGAACTGACAGTAGATGGGTTAAAAATCCTGGAAAAAGCATAGTCCTTGCAAAGGACATGAAGAAAGACCCTATATATATTAAAGCTCAAGAAAATATTGGTCACGAGTCTCCAGATTTAATAGATGTTATTGGGGATGCGAAAAAAGAACTACTTGGCTTTAGTAAGGGGAGAATTGTACTTGGTATTCCAAATGGAAAAACTAAAAATGAATGGAAAGTACTGCCTATTAGTCCTTTTGATGCTAAGCGGTTTCCTGTTTTTATGCATGGCTTGGGTGCAGGGGATATTAATTTAGACGGACTTAATGACATCATCGAAAAGAGTGGTTGGTGGCAACAGCCAAAAAACTGGGACGAGCAAACACCGTGGAAATACCATCCCTACCCATTTTCGCCCGGAACGGGAGGTGCCCAGATGTTTGCCTACGATGTAGACGGAGATGGAGATAGCGATGTAGTTACAGCCATGAATGCCCATGGTTATGGCCTTTCTTGGTATGAACAAATAACTAATAAAGATGGAATTGGTTTTAGAGAACATGTTGTGATGACCAATTTACCTAAAGATAATGCCTATGGTGTATCCTTTAGTCAGTTGCATGCGATGTCCATTGACGATATTGATAATGATGGAATTCTGGACATTGTAACTGGTAAATGTTATTATGCCCACAACGGCCGCGATCCTGGTTCGGAAGACCCGGCAGTACTATATTGGTTCAAGACGGTTAGGCACTCGGATGGGTCGACAGAATTAATTCCTTATAAAATCGATGATAATTCGGGAGTGGGTAGACAGATTTCTACCGGAGACCTTAATAATGACGGGAAAATCGATATTGTGACCGCGAATAAAAAAGGAGTTTTCGCTTTTATCCAAAAGTAATTTAAGATAATGTTCAATAATAAAAAGATAGATATGACAAGACATTTTGGAATGTTCCAGTTTAAGGAAGGCATAAGCGATGTAGAGATAGCCGAGTGTTTTAATACTATGAAGGGAATGATAGGTAAAATACCCGGCTTTTTAGAAATGGAGTACGGTCCGTACGATAGTACAGAAGGGCTTAACGATGGCTATACGCACGGTTTTATAATGACCTTCGAAAGTCCTGAGGCCAGAGAAGCTTATTTACCACATCCTATTCACGAAGCGGTAAAAGATTTAGTCATTCCAAGGTTGGAGCGGGTAGTCGTTTTCGATTTTAACGTGTAATTCAAATTGTGATCGATGACAGTCAAAAATAAACACATTATAATGCTAGGGTGTTTTGACACCAAGGGGGAAGACTTCAACTATCTCTACGAATGTCTAAAAGGTTTTGGTGAAGAAGTCATCACAATCAATACTGGAGTTATGGAGACCAGTGTCAATTTTCCTATCGATTATGGTAATGAAATAGTAGCCGAGAATTCCGGTACATCTTTGGCCACTATTCGTACATCTAACGATAGGGGAATGGCAGTAGAATTAATGGGGCAAGGAGCAGCAAAAGTCATCCGCGGCCTTGTAGAAAATAATAGGGTCAATGGGATTATAGGAATGGGCGGCGGCGGCGGCACTTATATGACACTAGCCGCAATGCAAGAAGTATCTCTAGGTATCCCAAAATTGTGTTTGTCCACTATAGCCTCTTGGGACCTCTCCCGATACATTGGAGCCAAGGATATCACCCTTATGTCATCCGTAGTAGATGTTGCCGGCCTAAATAGCATTAGTAGCTTGTTGATTAAACAGGCGGCCGCGGCTGTCTGTGCTATGGCCAATGTGCATATCCCACCTTCCAAGACTAAGAAGAAAAGTATAGCCATAAGTATGTTCGGAAACACCACAAAATGTGTAGACAAATGTAGTGAGCTTTTAAAGGAAAAGGGATTTGAGGTGTTTGTCTTTCATGCTACCGGTGTGGGAGGTTCCACTATGGAATCGTTGATTAGAGAAGGTGTTTTTGATGCCGTTCTCGATGTAACCACGACCGAGCTTGCCGATGAGCTATATGGTGGTGTATTGAGTGCCGGTCCTGATAGGCTAACCGCAGCGACCGATATGGGAATCCCCCAAGTAGTCGCGCCCGGCTGTTTGGATATGGTCAATTTTGGACACTTGGACACCTTACCTTCGGAGTTTAGCTCAAGACAGTTGTACAGTTGGGCGCCTAATGTAACTTTAATGCGCACCAATCTAGAAGAAAACAAGGCTTTGGGAAAAATGGTCGCCAATAAACTGAACAAGGCCAAAACCCCAGTGACCATTCTATTACCAAAAAAAGGAATTTCACAAGTGGATAAAGAAGGTGGTATTTTTTATGACCCAAAGGCAGACAGTGCTTTGTTCGAAAGTATAAAGAGCAATAGTAAAGTTGAAAATCCGGTTGTTGAAGTAGACGCCCATATCAATGACGAGGCCTTTTCCAGAGCATTGGTAGCACAACTGATGAAGATTATTTAAAAATTTAGAAAAATAATAATAACCAATAAAACAAAATACTATGCCAAACCCATGGACGGGAAAAGGAAACCCCTACACAAAACAAGAAGTCAGGGACCGATTACAAGCAACATTATCACAAAAAAAAGCAATAATCGGTGCTGGAGCGGGTACTGGCATCAGTGCCAAGTTTATTGAAAAAGGAGGTGCGGACTTTTTGATTATTTACAATTCGGGTCGTTTCCGTATGTCGGGTCATGGTTCTACTGCAGGATTGATGGCCTACGGTGACGCTAATGCGGTCGCTATGGAGATTGGTGAATTCGAAGTGCTCCCAGTAGTTGAGGAGATACCTGTATTCTGTGGTGTGCATGGCTCCGATCCTAGGAGAAGAATGTGGCACTTTCTGCAACAAGTTAAAGCTATGGGCTTTTCGGGCGTGAACAACTTTCCGACACATTCCATAGTAGACGGTCAATTCAGGGATATCCTAGAGGAGACAGGAATGGGCTTTGATAAGGAGGTCGAAATGGTTCGATTGGCTTCAAAAATGGATCTGTATACCTGTGTTTATGTGGCTACTCCTGAGGAGGCGGCACAGATGGCAGAAGTTGGTGCAGATGCTATAATTGCACATGTAGGCACTACAGTTGGTGGTTCCATTGGAGTCGTTGGCGCAACTGTAAATATGGATTTTGCCATAAAACGGACACAAGAAATCATTGAAGCAGGACGAAAAGTGAACAAAGACATTATCTTTTTGGCGCATGGGGGCCCAATCAATACTCCGGAAGATGTAAAAGTAATTCTTGAACATACAGATGCACATGGGTTTGTAGGAGCTTCTTCTATAGAGCGTATGGGTGTAGAGCGTTCATTGACTGAACTTACACAACAATTTAAATCATTAACCCTTTAATATTTTATTACTAATTAAAACTAAATTTCAGAAACATTTCTCTTTCAAGCAAAATAAATAGTATGCAGACAATCACGAATAATATAAGTAAATCAAACAAGATGTTATTTTTTGGCTGTTTTGTCGCCCTATTAACAACGGCATTTGGATTCATAACTAGGGTCTTTTTGGTCGACACATGGAGCGTTGCATTCGATCTTGATCCGGCACAGGCCGGAAAGCTCTTGGGCATCGGTATTTGGCCCTTTTTCGTAGCAATTATTTTTTTTAGCTTAATGATTGATAGAATCGGCTATAAAGTAGCCATGATTCTAGCCTTCATAGGACATATGTCTTGGGGTATTGCTGGATACTGGGCTTACCAAGAATTACAGGCTGGCAATACTGAAACGGCTTATAATTTATTGTATTGGGGGAGTTTGATATTTGCCTTGGGCAATGGCACGGTAGAGGCATTTATCAATCCTGTTGTGGCAACGATGTTCAACAAGAACAAGACCAAATGGCTTAATATCCTTCATGCGGCATGGCCTGGAGGACTTGTAATTGCTGGAATTATTGTAATTGCCATGGGAAATGTACCATGGTGGATTAAACTTGTTATTATAGTCGTTCCCGCTTTGGTTTATTTTATTGTCCTTATCAAGCAAAAATTTCCGCCAAATGAACGTGTTGCTGCCGGTGTTAGTTATAAAGAAATGCTACAAGAGTTTGGTATCGGCGGTGCTTCATTAGTGGCCTTTTTAGTAGTGTTACAACTGAATGATTTTTTTCAACCTGGTGCCGAAGATTACTTGATGCGCTATGGTTTTATAGCCATAGGAATTGTGATGGTGGTTATTTTTGGATGGTACGTAAAGGCTATTGGGCGACCTATCTTACTTTTTCTTTGTTTTATCATCATGCCATTGGCGACCACTGAACTTGGAACAGATTCATGGATACAAAGCATAATGCAAGGTATTGCTGATAATAAAGGTTTTGATGCTGGTTGGGTACTTGTATACACCTCTTTAATAATGTTGGTGTTGCGTCTTTTCGCTGGAAGCATTCTACACAAGGTTTCGCCGTTGACCTTATTAGTAATCAGCTGTGTACTAGCCATATTCGGATTGTACACCTTATCTTTCGCTACAGGATGGTATATCTTTTTGGCCGCCACATTATATGGATTAGGGAAGACCTTTTTCTGGCCCACAACCTTGGGCGTAGTTGCTGAGCAGACTCCTAGAGGCGGAGCGCTTACCTTAAATGCGGTAAGTGGTATCGGGATGCTTACGGTTGGCATGTTAGGCGCTCCGATAATCGGCGCCTTTCAATCCAATTCTCAAATAAATGAATTACAATCCTCTCAGGAACTAGTACAGATAGCACCTGTTTCTCTGATTACTGATGGAAAAATAATCCTTCCCTTAGAAGAGGAAACTATTTATTCCATAATCGACTATAAAACCATAGATACCAACGAATTTAATCAAGCCTTAGCACAGGCAAATGATGAAGATAAGGTAACATCCTTAATAATAGAATTGAAGACCAAAGGGACTCAAAGAGCGTTGGCCAAGGTTATTGTTTTCCCCGTAATCATGTTGATATGCTATTTGATCCTCATTTTTTATTTCCGAAACAAAGGGGGATATAAACCCATAGAATTAACCTGAGTTTTGAAATAAAAATTTCGAAGATAAATAGGCTTTTCTATTTTAAAAGCCATTCTATACTACAAGATTGTTTGCTTTAATATGTTTGCAAATCGGCAACATAACTATCAATAATTTTATAAAAATCGCAGTGCTGGTATGCCGGGGTCTAAGATTTAATTTTATTGCTTTGTTGCTTTGTTATCAAAAAAAGTTAATGGGGCTCAGTAGTCGTTCTAAATCCCTTGTGATATATAAACTCATAAGACGTGGAACGAACTGAAATGCTATTTTAAATTACAGATAAATATAAGGTTCTGCCAACACCAGACACTATGGGAAAGGCTTTTAGCGGTGCCGAAATTAGTAAATAAGCTAAAAAGGTATTGGTCTCAAAATTATACCTACTTTGTTTTAGATTGTTTAAAGGGAACTCAGGCTTAATGATAGAATTCATTATATTCAAACCAATCCTAAATCGTGATTACCAGAACGTAAAAAAAAGTGTCATTTATTTATGTCGAAACAGTTTATACACATACACCCCAAAGATAATGTGGTTGTCGCCTTGGTAGATTTGCCTAAAGACACTTCTATTGTCCATTTTAATAGTAATTTTCAATTACCAACACCTACTAAAGCAAAGCACAAATTTGCTATAAAAAGTTTTGCCAAAGGAGATAAAGTCCTCATGTACGGTAGTTTGGTAGGTAAGACTACCAAGCCCGTACGCCAAGGAGAAACACTTACTACTGAAAATACTGTTCATGCTTCTTCGGGGTATAAGGTAGGAAACAAAAAATTATCATGGGAGGCTCCAAATGTAGATACTTTTAAAAACCGCACTTTCAACGGTTACCACAGGTCGGATGGTAGCGTAGGTACTGCCAATAATTGGTTGGTGATTCCTTTGGTCTTTTGTGAAAATAGAAACGTAGATGTATTAAAATCCGCCCTTCTAGATGCCTTGGGTTATAAGACAACCAATGATTTTATAATGGATACCGATAGTTTGATAAACCAATACAAAAACGGTGCATCTGACGAGACCCTACTGGCATCGAACATTATAAGAACTCCGGAGGAAATGAAAAAGAATAGAATCTTTCCTAATGTAGATGGCATCAAATTTCTTAATCATAACGGAGGTTGTGGCGGCATTCGTAAAGATTCGGAAACGCTCTGCAATCTATTGGCGGGTTACATTACCAATCCCAATACGGCAGGGGCAACTATTCTTAGCTTAGGGTGCCAGAATGCACAATACCAATTATTGGAGGCGGCCATTACAAAACGTGATCCCAATTTTTCAAAACCATTGGTTGTGTTAGAACAACAAAAAAGTAAAAGCGAAAGGCACTTTATCGAAGATGCCGTTAAAAAGACTTTCTTGGGATTGATAGCCGCTAATAAAATAGAACGCAAACCAGCTGCGTTAAGCCATTTAACCTTGGGGCTGGAATGCGGCGGGTCGGACGGGTTTTCAGGAATCTCTGCCAATCCCGCATTGGGGTATGTCTCTGACCTTTTGGTAGCTTTGGGTGGTACTGCGGTATTATCAGAATTTCCAGAACTAAATGGAATAGAACAAGAATTGATCAACCGCTGTAATACACGCGCAAAAGCTGAAAAATTCGAACATTTAATGAGTGCCTATTCTGCAAGGGCAGTAGCCGTGGGTTCTGGATTTGAAAAAAATCCTTCCCCTGGAAATATTAAGGACGGACTTATTACGGACGCCATGAAATCGGCAGGGGCAGCAAAAAAAGGGGGTACTAGTCCGATAACGGATGTTTTGGACTATGCCGAACCCATAACAAAAAAAGGATTGAATTTATTGTGCACACCTGGTAACGATGTTGAAAGTACTACAGGCCTTGCAGGATCGGGGTGTACCCTTATTTGTTTTACTACCGGTTTAGGTACTCCCACGGGGAACCCTTTAGCACAAGTTGTCAAAATCTCTAGTAACAACACCCTTAGCAACCAGATGAACGATATTATCGATTTTAATGCGGGTGGTATCATCACCGGCGATGACACCATAGAATCAAAAGGAGCAGAACTATTGGACTATCTTATACAAGTTGCCAGCGGAACCATTACCCCTGCTGCAGTACGATTAGGACAAGACGATTTTATTCCTTGGAAACGGGGTATTTCATTATAGAGAAAATGAAGCAACTAAACAGAACGAATACTGCTATAAATAAAACACTACCCTTGAAAGTAATGCAGTTTGGGGGCGGCAACTTTATACGCGCCTTCACAGACTGGATGATAGAGGTATTGAACGAACAAACTGATTTTAACGGAGGTGTAGTCATCGTAAAACCAACTGAGCAGGGTGACTACCAAGTTTTAAAGTCTCAGGACGGATTGTTCACGCTGGTTTTGGACGGCATCAAAAACGGAAACTTAATGACCGAAAAAAAAGTGGTCAGCTGCGTAACAGAGGTAATCAACCCTTATACGGAATGGAACAACTATTTAGCATTGGCGAATGATGCCAACATCCGTTTTATAACTTCCAATACAACGGAAGCCGGAATAAGGTTTAACCCTGAAGATACTTTTAAGGACAGCCCTCCAAAAGAATTTCCAGCAAAACTCACCATTTGGTTATACCAACGGTTTCAGTATTTTAAGGGTGACAAAACCAACGGCTGTATTTTATTACCCCTTGAATTAGTTGAGAATAATGGGTTAGTTCTTAAAGAAGTAATTCTAAAGTACAGTGAATATTGGAAGCTAGGGAATGACTTTAAAGATTGGATAGAAACAGCTAACTATTTTTGCTGTACCCTAGTAGACCGTATTGTTTCTGGATACCCAATAGGTCGGGAAGAGGAAATACGCAATGCCATAGGATACTCCGATCAACTAATGGTCGCAGGGGAATATTATCACAGTTGGATAATTCAAGGTCCACAATTGGTTCAAAAAGAACTTCCATTTGATAAAACTACCCTCAATGTCACCTTCGTAGATGACCTGACACCCTATCGTGAAATGAAGGTACGTATCCTGAATGGGGCACATACTGCTATGGTTCCCGTTGCTTATTTAGCAGGAATACGATATGTAAAAGAAGCGATAGACGATTTAGTCATTGGCAAATTCGTAGAAAAAATATTATTTAAGGAAACTGCACTTACATTGCAGTTTCCAGATAGTATAAAGCACAGTTTTGTTTCAGATGTTCTAGATCGATTTAGAAATCCATTTTTGCAGCATCAATTAATCAGTATTTCCCTCAATAGTACCTCTAAATTCGTAACACGTTTACTACCTATCTTAAAAGATTATCTCATAAGTGAAGATCAGCCGCCAAAACATATCGTATTTGGACTATCTGCACTCCTGCTTTTTTATAGGGGAGAATTCAACGGGGCGCAAATAGATTTGAAAGATGACCCAAAAGTGATTGAATTTTTCATTGAACAATGGGAACGATATACTATAAATAAAGTCGATTTATTTACCGTTGTAAACTCTATTTTAAGCAATATTGATATTTGGGGAGAAGATTTGAACCAATTAAACGGATTGCCAGATATGGTTATCCGAAACATTACCACTATTGAAAAAATTGGGATAAGAAACGGTTTGAAAAACTTGTAGAAGTGTTTAACCAATTCATACAAAATAAATCTTTTAAATTTTGATAACAGATGCACATCAATGTTTCCATCAGTACGAACCGATATGATATTTATCGGTAGATGAACAGGTAGGTGTTATCCAAAGAAATTTCCTTCTTTCCTATTAAAAGTCTCTTCAAAGTTTCATTGCACTTTATTCTAAACAAGGTTTGGTTATGGTAGATGTTTAAGACGATATACGCTTTACAACATGCCCATGAATACCGCTACATTTGATTCGCCATTACCGCATACAAAATCAAAACTAGTTGTCTGTGAAAACCTAAGAAAGTTAGGAGATAATAATCTCGCCAAAAGTCATTACTTTTTTTTATTTTTAATAAAATTTCGCTCAATTAAAGCTTACCGTTGCCTTCATAACGCCGGTTTCTGGCTTTAACCAACTATCAAAATTTTCTATCATTTTAGTAAAGGGTACACTATGTGTTACGAAAGAATCCGTTGGGAACTGATCCAATACACTAATTACATGTTCAAAATCTTCCTTAGTAGCATTTCTGCTGCACATTAATGTCATTTCTTTAGCATGCAAGGAAGGGTGATGATAGGTTAACTCTCCTTTTGAAAGCCCTACCAAAATAAACCGTCCACCATGAGCCATATAAGCTGGCCCCGACTCTAAAGCCCCTTTGTGCCCAGAAGCGTCAAAAACTGCTGTAGCCATATTTCCATTAGTAATATCAAAAATTTGTTGCTGAGAATCTTTTGAAACGTTTACGGTGTAATTCACTCCAATCTTTTCCTTTGCATAGGCCAATCGTTGCTCATTTGTATCCAAAGCGATTACTTTTGCCCCAGCTATTTGTGCCATCTTAATTATACCAATACCTATAGGGCCGCAGCCGATTACGACAATAGTTTCATTTTTTTTTAATCCTGCTCTTCTAATTGCATGTGCCCCAATAGCCAAAGGTTCTACAATAGCCATTTGGTTATCAGATAAATGATTTGCTGGCAATAATAAGTCAAAAGGGACAACTATTTGCTGCTGCATTCCACCATCTGTATGCACACCAAGCACTTTTATATTTGTACAACAGTTTGTTTTATCGTTACGACAGGCAATGCATTTTTTACAACTTACATAGGGCATGACCACCACTTTATCGCCTGCCTTAATACCCTTTTCGTTCTCTCCTATTTCAAGCACCTCTGTAGCAAGTTCATGTCCTAAAATTCTTGGGTATGAAAAGAAAGCCTGATTACCCGAATATGCATGTAAATCCGTACCGCAAATCCCAACTTTATTGACCTTTAGCAGCGCTTCATTCTTCTTTCTTATAGGAACTTCTTTTTCTTTAAGAATAAACTTACCAGGTTCTTCACAAACAATAAATTTCATCATGCCCATAAAGCTA
>RCND010000129.1_pt1 | contig 48492 bp, 48 predicted proteins | sample 2041351 | NCBI WGS metagenome assembly RCND01 (sample SAMN09708230, study PRJNA481090) | Marine sediment metagenome, whole genome shotgun sequencing project. | biome: marine sediment; feature: ocean; material: sediment; isolation source: Sewage treatment plant 12B marine sediment (STP12B) ... | reverse complement strand
TCTTTGGCTGAAGGGGCAAGGGAAGCTGGACTTAAATTTTAATATAACAGTATGTTTCAGAAATACAAAAACGTAGAAACCGTTAAGCCAGGAGGTTTAGATCTTAAAGATAGGTTGGTAGGGATACAACGTGTAACCAAAGTAACAAAAGGTGGTAGAGCTTTCGGTTTTTCAGCTATTGTTGTGGTAGGTGATGAGAATGGTGTTGTAGGTCACGGTCTTGGAAAGTCTAAAGAAGTTGCTACGGCGATTGCTAAGGCGATAGAAGATGGAAAAAAGAATTTGATTCGTATTCCATTAACCAAAGGTACTTTGCCACATGAGCAGAAAGGTAAGTTTGGTGGAGCACGTGTTTACATTCAGCCTGCTTCCCAAGGAACAGGCGTTATCGCCGGTGGTGCAGTAAGAGCTGTATTGGAAGCTGTTGGGGTGCATGATGTTTTATCAAAATCACAAGGTTCATCTAACCCTCATAATGTTGTAAAAGCTACATTCGATGCTTTATTACAGTTAAGGGATGCGGGCACGGTTGCTAAGCAAAGAGGTGTTTCCCTAGAAAAAGTTTTTAAAGGATAATTAAATAGGCTATTGGTTATTACAGATAGGGTGTCAACTATTGAATTTGCATAGTGGAAAAGCGCTAATATCGTATTACTGATTACTAATTACTGAAAAATGGCAAAGATTAAAGTTAAGCAGGTTAAGAGTAGTATCAAGAAGCCACAAAACCAGAAACGGACTTTGGCGGCGCTTGGATTGAAAAGGATTGGTCAAGTCGTAGAGCATGACGATACCAAGAATATCCTTGGAATGATAAATAAAGTACAACATTTAGTTTCTATAGAAGAATCGTAAATATTAAGAACTCATGAATTTAAGTAATCTACAGCCTGCGGAAGGTTCAGTAAATAGAGACGGTAAGCGTTTAGGAAGAGGACAGGGCTCCGGAAAGGGAGGTACTGCAGCTAGAGGTCATAAGGGTGCCAAATCAAGGTCTGGTTATTCTAAGAAGATTGGTTTTGAAGGGGGTCAGATGCCATTACAACGTCGTGTTCCAAAGTTTGGTTTTACGAATATCAATCGTAAGGAATATCAAGGTATCAACGTAGAGGTTCTACAAGGGTTGGTTGACGATAAAGGCGTTAAAGATGTTGTGACAATGGAAACATTGATTGAAAACAGACTAGTACGTAAGAATGAGTTAGTTAAAATTTTAGGTGGAGGAGAATTGAAAGCTTCCCTTAAAATTTCGGCACATAAATTTAGTGCTACGGCAAAAGCTGCAATTGAGGCTGCTGGTGGTGAAGCAATAAGTTTATAAGCATAAAATAGAGCATGAAGAAGTTTATTGATACAATAGCCAATATTTGGAAGATAGAGGAGCTAAGGAATAGGATACTTATTACTTTGGGTCTTTTACTGGTTTATAGATTTGGTTGCCAGATTGTTCTTCCAGGTATAGATACCACTCAATTAGGTGGATTAGCAGACAGCACGGACCAAGGTATTTTTGGTTTGTTAAATGCGTTTACGGGTGGTGCTTTTGCAAATGCATCCATTTTCGCCTTAGGGATAATGCCTTATATATCTGCATCTATTGTGGTCCAGCTTATGGGAATTGCAATACCGTATCTTCAAAAATTACAAAAAGAGGGTGAAAGTGGTCGTAAGACCATTAACCAAATTACAAGATGGCTTACTATTGCAATCTGTATCGTTCAAGCTCCAGCCTATTTGTATGGTCTTGAAGCATTTGGTGTTAGGGATACTGCCTTTTTATTAGGTAAAGGACTTGACTTTATGGTTCCTGCGGTTATCATTTTGGTTACCGGTTGTGTTTTTGCGATGTGGTTGGGTGAAAAGATTACAGATAAAGGAATTGGTAATGGTATTTCATTATTAATTATGATAGGTATTATTGCAACGATGCCGCAGTCCTTCGTTCAGGAATTTATTTCCAGAACTACTGATAATAATGGTGGGCTAATGTTCATCCTTATTGAGGTCATACTTTGGTTTTTAGTTATACTTGCATGTATCTTATTGGTTATGGCTACGCGTCAGATACCGGTGCAGTATGCAAGAAGAACTGCTTCTGGAGGTTATGAGAAGAATGTGATGGGTTCTAGGCAGTATATACCGTTAAAGTTGAATGCTTCAGGTGTGATGCCTATCATATTTGCGCAGGCAATTATGTTTGTTCCTGGGTTGATTGGTAGCACGTTTGATGACACACCTTTTGGGCAGTGGATGCAGGTAGAGTTTTCCAATATATTCGGTTGGGCATATAATATTTTATTTGCTGTGCTTATTATAATCTTCACATATTTTTACACAGCTATTACGGTTCCAACGAATAAGATGGCTGATGATTTAAAAAGGAGCGGTGGTTTTATTCCGGGTATTAGGCCAGGGAAAGAAACAGGTGATTTTCTAGATAAGATTATGTCATTAATTACCTTACCGGGTTCAGTATTTTTAGCATTGTTAGCTATACTTCCGGCAGTGGTTGTATCTTTGCTAAATGTTCAAGCTGGATGGGCCTTATTTTATGGAGGTACATCTTTATTAATTATGGTGGGTGTTGCGATAGATACGGTTCAACAAGTGAATTCATATCTATTGAATAGGCATTATGATGGTTTGATGAAAACTGGTAAAAATAGAAAAGTAGCATAATTTATGGCTAAACAGGCAGCAATAGAACAGGATGGGGCTATTATAGAGGCATTGTCAAATGCAATGTTTCGAGTAGAGTTAGAGAATGGTCACGTGGTAACGGCGCATATATCTGGTAAAATGAGAATGCATTACATTAAGTTGTTGCCAGGAGATAAGGTTAAGTTAGAAATGAGCCCTTATGACCTAACAAAAGCAAGAATTACTTATAGATATTAAGATACAAGATGAAAGTAAGAGCATCAGTTAAAAAGAGAAGTGTGGACTGCAAGATTGTTCGCAGGAAAGGCACGTTGTACGTAATCAACAAAAAGAATCCTAGATTTAAACAAAGACAAGGGTAATTATGGCAAGAATCGCGGGTATTGATATACCAAAACAAAAAAGAGGCGTGATTGCCTTGACTTATATTTTTGGAATTGGAAGTAGTAGGTCTAAAGATATTTTAGAGAAGGCACAGGTTAGTGAGGACACTAAGGTTTCCGATTGGAACGATGATGAAATCGGTCGTATTAGAGAAGCAGTATCATCCTTCACTATAGAAGGTGAGTTGCGTTCTGAAACGCAGTTGAATATCAAACGATTGATGGATATTGGGTGTTACAGAGGTATTCGTCATAGATCTGGATTGCCGTTAAGAGGTCAGCGTACAAAGAATAATTCCAGGACCAGAAAAGGAAAGCGTAAAACAGTGGCCAACAAGAAGAAGGCTACTAAATAATATAGAGGTATGGCAAAGGTAAATACTAAGGCAACCAAGAAACGTAAGGTAATAGTAGATTCTGTTGGCGAAGCTCATATAAGTGCTTCTTTCAATAATATAATTATCTCTTTAACAAATAAAAAAGGAGATGTTATATCTTGGTCCTCTGCTGGTAAGCTAGGATTTAGGGGTTCAAAAAAGAATACACCTTATGCAGCACAGGTAGCTGCTGAAGATTGTTCTAAGGTTGCACATGAGGCAGGACTTAGAAAAGTAAAGGTATATGTTAAGGGACCTGGTAACGGCAGAGAATCTGCTATTAGGTCACTTCACAATTCTGGAATTGAGGTAACGGAGATAATCGATGTCACTCCTATGCCACATAACGGTTGTAGACCTCCAAAGAGAAGAAGAGTTTAATTAATTTATATATTTCACAGAAGGTGTAGTTACGATTATCGAAGGATAAGCCTTAATTCATAATCTCACTTTCATAACTTAAGAAAATGGCAAGATATACAGGACCAAAATCAAAAATCGCCCGTAAATTCGGAGAGGCGATATTCGGAGATGACAAATCGTTCGAAAAAAAGAATTATCCTCCGGGACAACACGGTAATGCCAGACGTAGAGGTAAGAAGTCTGAGTACTCCGTTCAGTTGATGGAAAAACAAAAAGCTAAGTACTCTTATGGTATCTTAGAAAAACAATTCAGAAATCTTTTTGCTAAGGCTAATAGAAGTAAAGGTGTTACTGGTGAAGTATTACTTCAATTATGTGAATCCCGTTTAGATAACGTTGTTTACAGAATGGGAGTGTCTCCAACTAGAAGCGGCGCAAGACAACTCGTTTCCCACAGACATATTACAGTAAACGGGGAGTTGGTAAATATACCTTCTTACAGCCTGAAGGCTGGTGATGTAGTAGGTGTACGAGAGAAATCCAAATCTTTACAAAGTATTCAGGATTCATTGGCTGCAAATAGTTCAGTTTATGAGTGGATGACATGGAACACTGCAACAATGCAGGGTAACTTCGTTGCCATTCCAGAAAGAATGCAGATTCCTGAAAATATCAAGGAACAACTAATAGTCGAGTTATACTCTAAATAAACAACACTGATCTAATTATGGCATTATTTAATTTTCAGAAGCCCGATAAAGTAATAATGATCGATTCTTCAGATTTCGAAGGGAAGTTTGAATTTCGTCCTTTGGAACCTGGTTATGGTTTAACTGTTGGGAATGCATTAAGAAGAGTATTGCTTTCTTCATTAGAAGGCCATGCTATTACGTCGGTAAGAATCGATAAGGTTGAACATGAATTCTCTGTTATACCAGGTGTTGTTGAAGATGTAACCGAGATAATTTTGAATTTAAAGCAAGTACGCTTTAAAAAACAGATTGAAGATTCAGAAGCAGAGGTTGTCTCTATTTCAATTAGTGGTAAAGAGCAATTGACGGCTGGAGATTTTCAGAAGTTTATTTCTGGATATCAGGTTTTGAATTCTGATTTGGTCATTTGCAACATGGATCCCAAGGTAAATATCAATATGGAGATTACCATAGAGAAGGGAAGAGGATATGTTCCGGCCGAAGAAAACAAGAAATCTGGAACTCCAATTGGAACAATCGCTATCGATTCTATATTCACACCAATTAAAAATGTGAAATATAGCATAGAGAATTTTCGTGTAGAACAGAAGACAGATTACGAAAAGTTAGTGTTTGAAATCGTTTCTGATGGTTCTATTCATCCTAAAGATGCACTTACAGAAGCTGCAAAAGTGTTGATACATCACTTTATGTTATTCTCTGATGAGCGTATAACTTTAGAGGCAGACGAAATCGCTCAGACGGAGACGTATGACGAGGAGTCCTTGCACATGAGACAGTTATTGAAAACAAAACTTGTAGATATGGATTTATCTGTACGTGCATTGAATTGTTTAAAAGCTGCTGAAGTTGATACACTTGGTGATTTGGTTTCCTTCAACAAGAATGACTTGATGAAGTTTAGAAACTTTGGTAAAAAATCATTGACAGAGCTAGAGGAGCTTGTTATCAATAAAGGGTTGAGCTTTGGTATGGATTTGTCAAAATATAAGTTAGATAAAGATTAAATAATCATATTTTGCTCTCTGCCTTAGGTGGATTTGGCAGCAAGATGATAAAATTAAAAGATGAGACACGGTAAAAAAATCAATCATTTAGGTAGAAAGAAAGCACATAGGCACGCTATGTTGGCGAATATGGCTTGTTCTTTGATTGAGCACAAGAGAATAAATACTACAGTTGCAAAGGCAAAGGCTTTAAAGCAGTTCGTAGAACCTTTGATTACAAAATCTAAGGCAGAGAATAATAAGTCTACTGAAAAAGGTACGCATAACAGACGTATCGTCTTTAGAAACTTAAGAGATAAGGTTGCGGTAACTGAGTTGTTCAGTGTAGTATCTGAAAAGGTAGCGGATAGACCAGGTGGTTATACTAGAATTATAAAGCTAGGAACACGTCTTGGAGATAACGCGGATATGGCCATGATAGAGTTGGTAGATTTCAATGAAATTTATAACGCAGGTAAGCCAGCTAAGAAGACTACAAGAAGAAGTAGAAGAGGTTCAGGTGCTAAATCCGAAACGGCTCCTGCAGAAGTTCTGGAAGACCAAACTGAAGTTGCAACGGATACAGTTTCAGAGGTGGAAAAAGAGACACCGACAGACGAAGATGTTAAAACTGATGACTCTGAAAAATAAGATGTCAATAAATAGTGATAATTTTAAAAGGATAAGCTTTACTGCTTATCCTTTTTTTTTGTTTTTTTGTTAAGTAATAATTTAGTAGAATAAGGTATGAAGTATCAATCCAAAAAGAAAGCATTAATATTACTGGCTGATGGAACTATTTTTCATGGAAAATCCGTTGGTGATAATGAAGGTACAGCATTCGGTGAAGTTTGTTTCAATACTGGCATGACGGGCTATCAGGAGATTTTTACCGACCCTTCCTATTTTGGTCAGCTCATGGTTACAACAAATGCACATATCGGAAACTATGGTACTAACGCTGATGAAGTGGAGTCAGATTCGGTTAAAATAGCAGGATTAATTTGTCGAAATTTTAGTTATGAGTACTCTAGGCCCTCGGCAGATGCTAGTTTAGAAGAGTTTCTTGACAATAATAAACTTTTTGCTATATCTGATGTAGATACACGGGCCTTAGTAGGTTATATTCGTGATAATGGTGCTATGAACGCGGTCATTTCTACAGACGTTGAGAATATAGAACAACTTAAGGCAAAGCTAAAGGAAGTGCCAAGTATGGAAGGTTTGGAGCTTGCTTCAAAGGTATCTACTAAAGAGACCTATTTTTATGGCGACGAAAATGCGACGTATAAGATAGCGGCCTTAGATATTGGAATTAAAAAAAATATCCTTAGAAATCTTGCTAAACGGGATGCTTACATAAAGGTATTTCCATACAACGCAAGTTTTGAAGAGCTCTCTGCTTGGAGTCCAGATGCGTACTTTATTTCGAATGGGCCCGGAGATCCAGAGCCTTTGATAGATGCAATTGCTGCTGCGATAATTGAGACTGACAAACCGTTATTCGGTATTTGCTTAGGGCATCAAGTAATTGCACTAGCAAACGGTGTATCTACGTATAAGATGCACAACGGACATAGGGGTATTAATCATCCTGTTTTGAACTTAGGCACGGGAAAGGGAGAAATCACTTCACAAAATCATGGATTTGCCATAAATAGGGAGGAAACAGAAGCTAATGAGCTTCTTGAAATTACACATGTACATTTAAACGACCATACCGTCGCAGGTATAAAAATGAAAGGTAAGGATGTATTCTCTGTACAATATCATCCTGAGGCTAGTCCAGGTCCACACGATGCAGATTATCTTTTTGATGATTTTTTTAAATTAATCGAGAAAAACACAAAAGAGTTAGCCAAAGTTTAAAGAATCCATATTTTATTGGGAATAACAGGTGTATGAGGATATCTATACATGCTGTGTTTTGTACCTTTAGCTAGCAATAATTAATCAATATTAATAATAAAATACAATGAGTATTATACTAAGTGTTCACGCAAGGCAAATTTTAGATTCTAGGGGTAATCCTACAGTAGAGGTAGATGTAATTACCGAAAATGGTGTAATGGGAAGAGCAGCGGTTCCATCCGGAGCTTCGACCGGTGAACACGAAGCTGTTGAACTACGTGATGGCGGCAGTGCTTTTATGGGTAAGGGGGTTACCAAAGCTGTTTCTAACGTAAACACTACCATAGCTGAAGAAATTTTAGGAATGTCTGTCTTTGATCAAAATCTCTTAGATCAAACGATGATCGATTTAGATGGTACACCCAATAAATCTAAATTAGGTGCGAATGCTATTTTAGGTGTTTCGCTTGCTGCGGCTAAAGCTGCTGCCAACGAGTTAGGATTATCCTTATTTAGATATGTTGGAGGTGTTAGTGCTAATACGTTGCCGGTACCAATGATGAATATTATAAATGGTGGTTCGCATTCAGATGCACCTATTGCTTTTCAAGAGTTTATGGTGATGCCGGTAAAGGCAAAGAGCTTTTCACATGCCATGCAAATGGGAACCGAGATTTTCCATAACCTTAAAAAGGTATTACACGATAGAGGGTTAAGTACCGCAGTTGGTGATGAGGGCGGTTTTGCACCAAATCTTGCTGGAGGAACTGAAGATGCCTTGGATACTATCGCAATAGCAGTAGAAAAGGCAGGGTACAAGTTAGGGGATGATGTGATGATTGCACTAGATTGTGCAGCAGCCGAGTTCTTTGTGGATGGTAAGTACGATTATACTAAATTTGAAGGGGATAAAGGAATTATTAGAACTTCTGAGGAGCAAGCTCAATATTTGGCTGACTTATCTGCAAAATATCCTATCCTTTCTATAGAGGACGGAATGGATGAGAATGATTGGGATGGTTGGAAGTCCTTGACCGATAAAATCGGAGACAAAGTGCAATTAGTAGGAGACGACCTTTTTGTAACCAATGTAGAGCGTTTATCCACAGGAATAGAAAAGGGAATTGCAAATTCTATTTTGATTAAGGTAAACCAAATAGGAACCCTTACCGAAACTATTGCAGCGGTTAACATGGCAAAGAATGCAGGTTATACCTCAGTAATGTCGCATCGCTCAGGTGAAACAGAAGACAATACTATCGCAGATTTGGCGGTAGCATTGAATACGGGTCAGATAAAAACCGGTTCTGCATCACGTTCCGATCGTATGGCAAAGTACAACCAGTTACTTAGAATCGAAGAGGAATTGGGAAGTATGGCATATTATCCTCAAGAGAAAGCTTTCAAGATTAACTAACAACAACGATTGTTGTTTAAAGCCTTTCTTAATCGGAAAGGCTTTTTTTTTGGTTTAATTCAAAAAAGATGCCTACCTTTTTCGAACATAATAATTAATCTCTCCTATTTAGATTTATATGAATAACTTTCTTTTTGTTGCTGCGGAAAATGATGCCATACCAAATTGTAAAGCCGGTGGAATGGGTGATGTGGTGCGCGATGTGCCAAGGGAGATTGCTAAGCGTGGTGATACCGTTCATGTGGTTGTGCCAGCTTATTCCAGGTTGCATAAGGATGGTAATTTTATAACAAATCTAGATTTTAATCTTCGTGGTACGACCTATCGCGCAGAATTGTATCAGGTTACACCTAAAAAGGAAATAGCTAACATTGTTCACTACGTAATTCATCATCCAGAAATAGAGGAAGGTGGTATTGCCCATATTTACCATGATGACCCAACAGAGCCATTTTTCAATGACTTTGTCAAATTCATGATTTTTAACACCGCAGTTGCGGAAGCTATAAAAATGGAAGTTTTTGGTCAATTGGATATTGTTCACATGCACGATTGGCATTCAAGCGCGATATTGTTTTTAAAGACCTATCATCCAAATTATAGGGCTTTAAGAAAGATGCGTTACGTGTACAGTATACATAACCTAGCCATACAAGGTATTCGTCCGTTTTATAATAATTACGCTTCGGTAAATCATTGGTTCCCGGAAATCAATTTAGACCATGAGGCACTTATGGATCCGAGGTATCAGGATTGTATAAATCTGATGGCCGTAGGAATACGTTTGGCAGATGCGGTACATACCGTTTCCCCTTCCTATAAGGAAGATGTGTTACTGCCCAGCAGAAAACCAGAGTTTATTGGAGGGGAAGCATTGGAGAAAGATTTACAAAAAGCAGAGCATGAGGGGCGTCTTTTTGGAATATTGAACGCTTCCAACTATGGAAACATTAGAGTTGCAGAGACTGGGTTTCTTTACAGGAATACGGTAAAGGCTATTTTTAGGTGGTTACAGGATGAATCCAAAAAGTATAAAGCTGATTTTTTAGCACATACAGGCGAAAAAATCATGGAGCATGTTGGCAACAGACCAAAGTTCATCGTATCTAGTGTGGCGAGATTAACGGAACAAAAATTCTATTTTTTTAAACGTTCTCCGGAAGCCTTGGAGCAAATCTTAGAACGTTTAGAATCTGTAGGGGGTATATTTATTTTATTAGGAACCGGTGATCCAGACTATGAGGATTTTTTTAGGAACATGAGCTATAAACACAAGAATTTCATATTCACCAATGGCCAATCCGAAGATTTAATCGATTCTATGTATTTAGAGACAGATCTCTATTTTATGCCCAGTCTTTTTGAGCCCTGTGGTATTAGCCAAATGTTAGCCATGAGAAACGGTAATCCTTGTTTGGTTCATTATACGGGTGGTTTAAAGGATACCGTGCATCATATGAAAACAGGATTTGTTTTTGATGGGGATACGTACGACGAGAAAATAAGGAATATGGTTTCCAGTTTTGATGAAGCGTTAACACTCTGGGAGAATGACCAACCCAAATGGAAGAGGATAAAAGCAAACGCAAAAAAAGCAAGATTTACGTGGGAAAAATCGTTAGATGAATATTATAAATCACTTTATTTGTTGTAGTTCCTTTTAAATCAGTTGTAATCACTTGAAACCGCCATGTTAATTATTGTTTAAAGCGATTTACATAATTGTTAAAATGAGCGTTTTTATGTAAGTTTACTTTTTACATAACCAATAATTTATAAGAATAAGAATGTCAGATAAAGCTACTTTAGAGTATAATGGTACAACGTATGAGTTTCCTGTAATAAAGGGCACGGAAGATGAGCTTGCTATTGATATCAAAACCTTGCGTTCGGCTACTAATGGAATCATTACTATAGATCCAGGGTTTAAGAATACGGGGTCATGTGAAAGTGAAATCACGTTTTTGGATGGTGAGAAAGGAATTTTAAGATATAGAGGGTATTCCATAGAAGAGTTAGCAGAGAAGGCTGACTTTTTGGAAGTTGCTTATTTGCTCATTTTTGGAGAGTTACCAAACAAGGAACAATTAGAAGCGTTTCATGTAGATATTAAAAATGAATCTCATGTAGATGAAGAGATGAAAAAGATTTTGGATGCTTTTCCAAAATCAGCACATCCAATGGGTGTTCTTTCCTCTTTAACCAGTGCACTGATTGCTTTTAATCCTGTTTCTGTCAATGTCACGTCTAAGGACGAGATGTATGGAGCTATTGTTCGCATTTTGGCTAAATTCCCTGTATTGGTATCTTGGACCCTTAGAAAGAAAAAAGGTTTGCCTTTGGATTATGGTGATGATTCTCTTGGTTATGTAGAGAATATCCACAAAATGATGTTCAAAAAACCTACCCAAGAGTATCAACGAAATAAGATTGTAATTGATGCTTTGGATAAGTTATTGATACTTCATGCGGACCATGAGCAGAATTGTTCTACATCTACTGTACGTATTGTAGGATCTTCGCACGCTGGCTTATTTGCATCTCTTTCTGCAGGAATATCTGCTTTATGGGGCCCATTACACGGAGGAGCCAACCAAGCTGTTTTGGAAATGTTGGAAGCCATACAGGAAGATGGTGGAGATACGAAAAAATATATGGCGAAGGCCAAGGATAAGAATGACCCGTTTAGGTTAATGGGCTTTGGACATAGAGTATATAAGAACTTTGATCCAAGGGCAAAAATAATAAAAGTAGCTGCGGAAGAAGTATTGGCAGATTTAGGCATTGAGGATCCTATCTTGGAAATAGCGAAGGGATTAGCAAAAGAAGCGTTGGAAGACCAGTATTTTGTTGACCGTAAGTTATATCCGAATGTAGATTTCTATTCTGGTATTATCTATAGAGCATTAGGTATTCCAACAGAGATGTTTACAGTTATGTTCGCTTTAGGAAGGCTGCCGGGTTGGATAGCACAATGGAGAGAAATGCGCTTGAATAGTGAACCTATTGGTAGACCAAGACAAGTATATGTAGGGGAAACACATAGACCTTTTATCGAACTCGATAAAAGGTAGATTGCTACCTTCTAAAAAAAACAAAAAAGCTCTTTTTAGTTTAAAGGAGCTTTTTTTTGGTTTAAAACGAGATTTAATTTTATAGATAACATCATGTTAAAACTGAATATTAAAGACGAAATAGCACCTTTAAAAGCGGTTGTTTTAGGAACTGCAAAAAGTTGTGGACCAACCCCTAGACCAGAAGAGGCCTATGATCCAAAGTCTTTGGAGCATATATTGGCGGGCACCTATCCAAAAGAGGTAGATATGATTAGGGAAATGGAAGCTTTTGCCAATGTTTTTAAAAAGTACGATGTAAAGGTTTTTAGGCCAGAAGTCCTTGAGGACTGTAATCAGATTTTTTCTAGGGATATTGCCTTTGTTATAGAAGACAAGTTGGTAATTGCCAATATATTGCCCGATAGAGAGCAAGAGGTGGAAGCTATTTTGCATGTTTTAGATAAGATTGATGATACCGACATCTTGCATCCACCGGAAGAAGTGCATGTAGAAGGTGGTGATGTGATGCCTTGGAACGATTACCTTTTTGTAGGAACGTATACGGCAGTGGACTATGCTACTCATATTACGGCAAGAACAAATAAACAAGCGGTAGATTGGTTGGCAAGTCAATTCCCTAACAAAAAGGTGAAATCATTTGAGCTTAGAAAATCTACCAATGCAAAAGAGAACGCCCTTCATTTAGACTGTTGTTTTCAACCTTTGGGTAAAGGAAAAGCAATTCTACATAAAAATGGATTTTTAGTGAAAGCCGAATACGAGTGGCTGGTCAATTTTTTCGGTTCGGAAAACATATTCGAGATTACCTCTGATGAAATGTACAACATGTTCAGTAATGTTTTTTCTATTTCTCCTGATGTCATCGTTTCTGAAAAAAACTTTACCAGATTAAACAATTGGCTAAGGGGTGAAGGTTTTACTGTAGAGGAAATCCCTTATGCAGAAATTGCCAAACAAGAAGGACTTTTGAGATGTAGCACCTTGCCCCTAATACGGGAGTAATTAAATAGAATATGCAGATAACCAACACTATATTGATGATACGTCCGGTTGCCTTTCGTATGAACGAGCAAACGGCAGTTAATAATTATTTCCAGGAAGATTTAGATGTTAAGAGACAAACTATAAATGAGCGAGCACAAAAGGAGTTTGATGATTTTGTAGCAGTTTTAAGACAGAATGGAGTTAACGTTATCGTAGTAGATGATAAAAAGGAAAACGATACTCCAGACTCTATTTTCCCCAACAACTGGGTCTCTTTTCACAAATCAGGAACAGTGGTTGTATATCCTATGTTCGCAGAAAATCGACGTAAGGAAAGGAGAGTCGATATTTTTGATATCCTAGAGGAGAAAGGGTACGTTATAAACGATATTGTTGATTATACTTCGGCAGAGCTTGAGGGTATTTACCTAGAGGGGACGGGGAGTATTTTAAAGGATAGAGTACATCAAAAAGCCTATTGCGCATTGTCACAAAGAGCCGATGAAGAACTATTCATAGAATATTGCGAAGATTTTGATTGCTTTCCTGTAATTTTTACCGCAAACCAGTCTGTAAATGGTAAGCGCATGCCTATTTATCATACCAATGTTATGATGGCAATGGCAGAGACCTTTTCCGTAATATGTTTAGATACTATAGACGATAAGAAGGAACGTAAAAATGTGGTTCAACACCTAAAAAATGATGGTAAGGAAATTATAACTATTAGCGAACAGCAGATGCACCATTTTGCAGGTAATATGCTTCAGGTTATTGGTGCAGATGAGCAACGTTACATGGTTATGAGTTCGGCTGCGTACTACTCCCTCAAACCAGAACAGCTTGCGGCGATACGTAATCATTGCGAAATCATTCATAGTTCACTAGAGACTATTGAAACCTGTGGTGGCGGTAGTGCACGTTGTATGATGGCAGAGGTGTTTTTGCCCAGAGTCTAGGTTTTTTTAAATCCATTAAGAATATTTGTTTCACTCTTGTTTTATTACTGATTATGATTGCTTAACTTATGAGAGAATATTGAAATTTTTTGTATTTATGAAATTGAAGGGTGCAGCATTAGTTACCATTCTCTTGTTGGTTGGTGCGCTCTTAGCTGCTACCAACACACCATTAACTTCTAATTATGTTTTGGTGAGTTCTAATGATACAATCGTTACTAACTCGGATGAGGCGTTCGATAAAATGATGGACGTACTAACACACGAGCGTTGTGTCAACTGTCATCCAAACGATAATATACCCAAGCAGGGAGATGATAGCCACCCCCATTATTTTGGAATTAAAAGAGGAACCAATAATATAGGTTTTGAGGCTACAAATTGTACCAACTGCCACCAGTCTGATAATAATGACTATTCTGGTGTTCCTGGGGCACCTGAGTGGGCACTCGCACCGGCGTCTATGTATTGGGAAGGTCTTAGTAGAATTGAAATAGCAGAATCTATGATGGACCCAGAACGTAATGGTGGTCGTACTCCAGAAGAAACCATGCATCATTTAACGGAACACGAACTTGTCTTGTGGGCCTGGGAGCCTGGAGTAGATGCAAATGGAGTTCCAAGAGAACTTCCTCCTGTTTCCAAAGAGAATTATATAAAGGCGGTTAAAAAGTGGTTTGAAGAAGGCCATACTATACCATCCAAATAAAAGAAAGCAAATGAACATTTCATTGAACGTAAACGGAACGTCTCATACCCTAGAGATAGCCGATGTGAACACACCCTTGCTGTGGGTTATTAGGGATATTTTAGACTTGAAAGGTACCAAGTTTGGATGCGGAAAAGCGGCTTGCGGTGCATGTACCTTGCATGTAGATGGCGAAGCGGTTCGCTCTTGTTCCTATGCGGTTAAATTTGCCGAGGGAAAAGAGATTACGACCATAGAAGGGCTTGGAACAAAAGAGAATCCCCATCCTGTACAGCAAGCATGGGTAGAAGAAGTGGTGCCACAATGCGGCTATTGTCAACCCGGGTTTATGATGGCTACCGCTGCTTTGTTAAACAAAGTGCCAAAACCCACAGATGAAGATATAGATAACAATATTATAAATGTATGCCGTTGTGCTACGTACTACCGCATGCGAAAGGCCATTCACAGAGCTGCTGAATTACATACGCCGCACGAAGTATCTGAAACTAAAAACGCTTAGGTCATGGCAGAAAAGAAAAAATTATCCAGACGTAAATTTTTGGTAAGAGGTGGCTTAGGTACATTGGGTGTGCTTGCTGTGGGTACTTATTTGTTTAGAAACCCCATTCGAAGAGGAATTGCAGGAATGATAAATACGGCAGATGGGCCTTATCAAGGCAATACGGATACGCCTATAATTTGGTTTGAGATTACCAGTGAAAACAACGTGGTTTTGCATAGTCCCAAGGTGGAAATGGGTCAAGGAACGTTTACCAGTCTGGCTCAAATGGCAGCAGATGAATTGGAGGTTTCTATGGAACAGATTAGCGTGATACATGCAGATTCTGCTTCGGGAAATATGGATGCGTTTGCTACAGGTGGCAGCACATCGGTATCCTCACTTTGGGTACCGCTACGCGAATTAGCTGCTACCATGCGAGAAATGATTAAGATTGAAGCGGCCAAGAAAATGGAGGTTGAACGCTCTGGGCTTAGCATAACCAACGGTGTTATTTCTGATGGAGCTAAAAGCATGACCTTTGCGCAAACGGTGGAAGGGGTTTCTGATTGGGTACTTCCAGCTACGCCAGAGTTAAAGCCTATTTCTGAATATAAGTTTGTGGGTAAGCCCATTGCACGTGTAGATTTAGAAGACAAAGTTTTTGGTGCGCCTATTTTTGGTATGGACGCTACTATGCCGGATATGTTATATGGTGCAGTGGTGCGCCAGTCTAGAATTGGATCAACTTATTTGAGTTCCGATATCAGTAAAGCAGAAGTAATGCCTGGCGTAGTTAAAATAGTCCAAGAAAAGGACTTTGTAGGCGTTGTGGCTAACTCCTTAATTGAAGCTGAAAATGCTAAGGCAATTATTGAAGTTCAATGGGAAAGCCAAGAAAATCTGCAAACAGCTGATATTAGAGCTATGGTTACTGTTGGGGAGGGAGAACCTTTCGTAATACAAAAAGAAGGAAACGCTAAAGGTTTATTGGAAGATGGTGATGACCTTATTGTTTCCGAGTACTGGAGTCCGATAGGGGCACATGCACAATTGGAGCCTAGTGGAGCTCTTGCCTATGTAGAGGCAGATAAGGCTACCATTATGATGTCTACACAGGTGGTGAATATTACACGCGGAGAAATTGCGGAACGCCTTGGTTTCGATGCCGAACAAGTGAATATAGTTCCTACCTTCTTGGGTGGTGGTTTCGGCAGACGGCTGCATACTCCAAATGGGATACAGGCAGCGGTGCTATCTAAAGCTGTAGGGAAACCTGTAAAGTGTTTTTTTACTAGAAAAGAAGAGTTTCAGAACGATACGTTTCGTCCACCGACACACCATGTATTGAAAGGGAAACTGAATTCTAACGGCATGATAGAAGCGCTAGAGCACAATGTATCTAGCGGTGATGTTGCATTTGGTTCTCCTATGCTTCCCAGCATGTTGGAAACCGTTTTGGGAGCTGATTTAGGTGCTTGGCGCGGGGGAATGATTCAGTATGGAGCAATACCCAACTATCAAGCTGTTTCTTGGCGTGTTAAATTGCCTTTCGCTACCAGTTGGTGGCGCAGTCTTGGGCTTTTGGCCAATACCTTTGCTATTGAAAGTTTTATGGATGAATTGGCAGTGAAAGCAGGTAAGAACCCAGCGGAATTTCGCTTGGCTCAAATTCAGGATGATGAAAGGGGTATGCGGTTAAAATCTGTCATCAAAGCCGCAGTAGAGAAAGCAGGATATACAGATGAGGTTATCAATGGAAAAGCAATGGGTTTTGCAGTATCTACGGATGCGAATACGCCCTGCGCTGAAATTGCTGAGGTGTCTATAGAAAACAACCAAATAAAAGTGCATAAAGTTACGTGTGCTATGGATCCTGGATTAGCTGTGAATCCGGATCAGGTTCGCGCCCAATGTGAAGGTGCTATCATTATGGGTATAAGTGCTTCTATGTTCGAAAAAATGGAAGTGGAAAATGGCGAGTTGATACCAACCATTTATGGGCCGTATCAAATGGCTTTAATGAAACATGCGCCTAAAGAGATAGAGGTAGTTTTGCTTCAAGGATCGGACACACCAGGTGCCGTTGGGGAGCCACCTTTGGGACCTATTGGAGCAGCCGTAGCAAATGCTGTATTTAGGCTAACGGGACAGCGACTTAGAGAAATGCCTTTGCAGTTGAGTTGATGCGATATTTTGTTCTTGCATGTATTAAAATCCCCTTTGAACTCACGTAGTAACGGATACGAATGAAAACTAAGCTATCCTATAAAATGTGTTTGCTTAACATTTGTTGTGTTAAGATGACAACTAAATTCTTATTCTACTTTTGGTTTAGCTTTGGCGATATTCCGTATCATCCCACCAAAAATAAAATAGTGTAGCGGCACAATGCTGTACCAGTATAATCTGCCTCTTAAACCTCTAGGCCTAAACGTGGCTGTTTGGTGAAGTACATTGTGTTCATCGATTCTAAATTCTAACCAAGCTTCACCTGGTAGTTTCATTTCAGCAAAAAGCAATAACCGTTTCCCTTTTTTATCAGCCAAAAGTACCCTCCAAAAATCCAAGGCATCACCCGCGTAAATTTTATCAGGATTCGTTCTTCCTCGTCTCAGTCCCACGCCACCTATCAATTTATCTAAAAATCCTCGGATTTGCCACAGCCAGTTTCCATAATACCAACCATTTTTTCCGCCAATTTTCCAAATATTTCCCAGTACCTGTTTAGGGTCGCTAATCTTTAGTGTTTTCACATCTCGCAACACACCAAATCTAGGTACTTGTATATACTTTTCTAAATTTTTATTGAATCGCCCACTTACCATACTGTCTTTCCAGCTACTGACAACCAAGTTTTGTTCTATTTTCACAAAGGCCATATCTATTGCCTCACTATAGGTATGAGGAGTTATATTTAAAAGGTTCGCTAGTCTTTGGTCCTTTGCCACAACCTCTATTTTCATGCTATCTACAAGGTTTAAAGCTAAGGTGTACGAGGTGGATGTTACGAAATATAACCAATAGGAAGACAGTTTCGGGGTCATAACAGGAACAGTATAAATCCAATTTTTAAAACCTCTGGCCTTTGCATATTGATGGAGCATCTCCTTATACGTTAATACATTTGGACCAGCTATATCAAAAGAGTCATCATACGTCTTCTCATTGCCTAATACACCGGTCAAAAATGCAATAACATCTCGTATCGCAATAGGTTGTGTTTTGGTCAACACCCATTTTGGTGTTATCATAAAGGGTAATTTCTCACATAGGTCTCGGATAATTTCAAAAGAGGAGCTTCCGGACCCCACAATGATCCCAGCTCTTAATACCGTTAGGCTAAAATCGCCTTGGTAGAGTATTTCTTCCACATTTTTACGAGACCATAAGTGCTTAGAAAGATTGGCATCGTTCACAATACCACTTAGGTAGATAACTTGTTTGATATTTGTTTCCGAGACGTAGGCATTAAAGTTGATGGCGGTTTTGGCTTCCAGTTCGTCAAAATCGGTGGTAGAGGTACTCATGGAATGAATAAGGAAGTAAGCGACATCCAAATCCTTTGGTAGTAACCCTGCTTTTACCTCGTTTAGAAAATCGATTTCTATGATTTCTATTTGGCTACGTGTTTCGGCATCTACTGAAAGTCGGTCTGCATCCCTAACCGCACATACCACTTCATGCCCTGCATCAAGTAATTGGGGGAGCAATCGCATTCCTATGTACCCATTGGCACCTGTAAGAAGTATTTTCATTTTTTTGGAAATCTAGGTATAAAGAGTTATCAGCGAGTTAGTGTTGAATTAGCAGTTCGGTTTTAAAGCAATGTGACTTTGTTTTCTAAATGGACTTTTATTATTTGTCTAACGTCTCAAAGATCTTCTATAGAAGTAGGCGCATTATCCGCTTTATAGCCCAACAGCCTTGAAAAGAATTTCTGTACTGCTTTGGTGTCGGATTCCACTTTGATGAAATAATTATCTCGAAAAACCGAGTAGACCGATGCTTGCCCTTTATAGATGGTGAGCTTGTAATAGGGAATGACTAGGGCAAAGGTTTCCAATAAGGATCTAAACCGGACTATAATTCCTTTGGGTCTTATTTCTATATTACAGGTATCCCGGTTATTGTCCAAAATAAGTAGATTTCTAATTTCTACACTGGTTTCTGTTATAATCAGTTTTGGGGAACCGATGCCGCCCATATTCCAGCGCTCTTTTAATGTGAAGGGTTTTCCAACAACCTCATCTACCTTTTTCGTTATTGCTTTGTTGTTATAAGATACGTTTACTAGCATTTGGCATTTTTCTTTAAAGTTAATAAAAGGGAAAGGGATAGTTGAACTAATAGAGCGATAAGTGTAAAAATGATTAGTTTTGCAGCCTTAATTAGCTATGTATGAAGATTCAGGATGTACTAGAGAAAAAAGTAATCGAAGCTATTCACACGATATATGGTGTAACCTTACCTAATGTGGAGTTTCAGCCCACTAGAAAGGATTTTGAAGGGGACGTAACGGTGGTTGTTTTTCCAATGCTTAGGTACGTAAAAGGTAATCCTGTCCAAATAGGGGGGCAAGTTGGAGCTTACCTAGAAAAGGAGCTAGACATCGTTACCGGTTTCAACGTCGTAAAGGGATTTTTGAATATTATTATTTCTGATGCTTTTTACATTGATTTCTTTAGGGATATTAGGGGAAATAAAACGTTTGGGATTGTACCGCAATCAGATGACGCGATACTCGTTGAATATTCATCCCCAAACACCAATAAGCCTTTGCATCTAGGGCACATTCGAAACAACTTATTAGGGTATTCTGTGGCGGAGATTTTAAAAGCGTCAGGTAAAAAAGTATACAAGACTCAGATTATTAACGACCGTGGCATTCATATTTGTAAAAGTATGTTGGCGTGGCAGCGTTTTGGTAATGGGGAAACGCCGCAAAGTACTGGACTTAAGGGGGATAAGTTGGTTGGTAATTATTATGTGGCTTTTGATAAGGCCTATAAGGCAGAAGTTGTTTCAATGATTGATGCGGGAACAGATAAGAAAGTAGCTGAAAAAGAAGCTCCTATCTTGTTAGAGGCACAACAAATGCTTTTAAAATGGGAGGCAGGAGATGAAGCCGTCGTTTCCCTATGGAAGAAAATGAACGGTTGGGTATATGCAGGTTTTGAAACCACATACAAAAACCTTGGTGTAGATTTCGACTCCTACCTTTATGAGAGTGATACCTATCTTTTAGGAAAAGATGTAGTTGCGGACGGAATTAAAAACGGAGTTTTTTATAAAAAAGAAGATGGTAGCGTCTGGATAGACCTTACCGAAGAGGGGCTGGACGAAAAAATTGTCTTACGTTCTGATGGTACTGCGGTGTATATGACCCAAGATATAGGTACTGCCATTCAACGTGTAAAAGACCATGCGGATATTAACGGAATGGTCTATACTGTAGGGAATGAGCAGGATTATCATTTTAAGGTACTTTTCCTGATTCTTAAAAAACTAGGATTTACGTGGGCCGATAAATTGTACCATTTGAGTTATGGGATGGTAGACCTACCTAGTGGGAAAATGAAGAGTAGAGAAGGTACTGTAGTAGATGCGGATGATCTTATGGAAGATATGACCAAAACCGCAGGTGCCATCTCGGAGGAGTTGGGCAAGTTAGAAAGCTATTCCGAAGAAGAAAAGCAATCGCTTTACAAGATGATAGGGTTAGGAGCTTTAAAATATTACATCCTAAAAGTAGATCCTAAAAAACGAATTTTATTCAACCCAGAGGAATCGGTCGATTTTCAGGGGAATACGGGACCTTTTATCCAGTATACCTATGCTAGGATACAATCTATTTTAAGGAAGGCCAAGGATACCCAAGTAGCTTGGGAGAGTGAGGTGGCAATTACCGAATTACATCCAAAGGAAAAAGAGCTGATAAAGCAATTACAAGTGTTTCCGGATACGATTCAATTGGCAGCTGAGAATTATAGTCCGGCTGTAATTGCAAACTACACCTATGAATTGGTACGGGAATTCAATTCCTTATATCAACAGGTTTCTATATTAGGGGAAACGGATGAGGATAAGAAAGCACTTAGAGTTCAACTGTCTGAAAAAGTGGGCGAAGTAATCCAATCTGCATTTAGATTATTGGGTATAGCGGTACCTGAACGAATGTAGTGTTATACTTATGGGATAGAGATTCTGGTCAATATTTTTGCAATTGGGTGCCTACTTTCCATAGTTGGTTATTTTCTATACATGGTTTAGTATATCCTAGATTTATTCTTCCTTAATCCGTTCAGTAAAATCCCTTCACTTACAGAAACAGAGAAAACCCTTATTCGAGAACAGCTACCATTTTATAAACTTCGAGAAGGTCGACTTAAAAGGAAGTTTGAGAAAAGGGTAGTCCATTTTTAGGTATTAGAAAAAAATTGTATTCCTTGAAGATGTACAGGAAGAGGAAAGGTTACCATAGCTGCTCTCCACTTCTGCCGCTATATTGACTTTGGGTATGGCAGACTTCTTACTCTTACCTATTTACAAAATCATTGTTTATCCCTCCCAATACTATTCTAGCATAATCCAACAGCAATGGTATGGGGAATACAATTCCAGACTTAAAATCTTAGTTTTTCAGCGGAGCAATTATTACTAGGATTCAGGATTACGAATGATAACCTGAACTTGGCAGTTCATGAATTCGCTCGTGCCTTAAGTTCTAATGTGGCCAATAAATTAAATGTGAGGTAGTTTCTTTTCATTTTTGCAATGAAAAAAATGACATACTTACTTTTGGATGACGAGTTTATTTTATAATGGGAGAAGAAGAGCTATTTTAGAAAGTATGCTAAGACAAATGCACATGAGTTTTTTATAAATCTGATTCAGTTTGTCACTCTATATAAATAAGAAAGACCGCCTGAGGCGGTCTTTCACATAGCAACTTGAATTTATAACCAACTAAATAAGGGTTGCTAGTTTCTTATTAGTATCTCTTTAAAATAGCGACTAGCGTAGTCACTATTTCAACTGACCTACTAGGCAGTTACTTCTTTATTTCCACTTTTAGATGCTACAGCAGCAGCATAAACAACAAGACCGAAACCAATTTTGTTTATAGCATCTCCAATGTTATAGATAACATCCATGTTTAGACCTAATCCAGCAAGACCATCATACCATCCTGGCGTACCTGCCATGTAACCTAATGGGTAAATAGCCCATCCGACTAATACAAACCAACATAGTGTCTTGTGAGCCTTTAAAACTGCACCGCCAGCTTTTTCTGCCAATTTTCTGGCACTTCCAAACCATATTTCGTATACAATGTAGAAGTAAGCAACCCCTGAAAAGAAGCCCCAAAGTGCTGGACCAGTTCCAGTAGTAAATATTGCCTCACCAGCATATCCTGTAACTAGCATAACAACAGAGGCTAAAATTAGTTTCCACATTAATGATTGCTTAGCTCCAGCAACTTTTAATATGAGGTAAAACTCAACACACATTAATGGTACGGTTAACGTCCAGTCCACATACCTGAAAAATGTTGGAGATTCACCAATTGCTTCCCAATAATCGCGCATGTAAAAATAGTGCACCGCTGCAATAAAAGTAATGATACCAGATATTAGTATCGAAGTTTTCCATTTTCTATCGAAATCATTCATAGAAAGAAAGAAGAAGGCGGAAGCCGCCATCATGGCCATGGAACCTACAAAAAAGGTAAAGCCAACATAATCGTCTGTAGCCATTTTGGATATCAGAGAAAAAGAACTCATTAAATTTTCCATATATTTAGTTTTTAAGGTTTTGTTGAGGTAAATTTACAAAAAGTTAAACATATTTTGTTTAATTAAAATGTTAAAATATTAAACAAATTGAAAAATAATATAGTTCAAAATATTGATTTAGGAAGTTTTACCATCGTAACTACCTTTTTATCACTGTGGTTAGCTATATATTTTGAAGAAGCTATCGAAAATATTCTGGCATACATATTAATATTAACTTTTGGGATTCTTCATGGCGCTAACGATATTAAGTTACTTCAAAAGGCCAATAAAAAAATAAATACTAAGAAGGGCTTTCTTATTACCTTGGTTTATTACACTCTTTTTGTGCTAGGTAGTGGCTTATTGTTTTTATTTATTCCAACAGTAGCCTTAGCAGCGTTTGTATTATTTAGCGGCTATCATTTTGGAGAGCAACATTGGGTCTCTAAAATTAAAGCCCCATCAGTTTTGAACTCTATTTTTTTATCGGCCTATGGTATCTTTATTTTATTCTTAATTTTTTCGGCACATGCGACTGAGGTGAGTTTGATAATAGAACAAATAAGTGGATTTAACATTCCCATTGACTTTTACAGTTATGGCGTTTTGTTAATGGGAATAATAACTTGCTTGTTTGGTGCAATTAGTTATACTAGGAATAAAATAAGGTTCAATGTGATCAAACAGTTATTTTTTATTTTAATACTTACTGTCGTCTTCTATTCATCTTCCTTGTTATTGGCTTTTGCCATATATTTTATCCTATGGCATTCCTTGCCTTCCATGGTAGATCAAATTAAATACCTGTATGGAACGGTAAATATTTCAAATATTAAAAAATATGTAATATCCTCTTTTCCGTATTGGTTGATATCAGTGCTAGGAATGGGTATTATGTTATTTTTATTCAAGGATAATTTAAGTACGTCTTTGGCATTTTTCTTTTCTTTTTTAGCAGCGATTACCTTCCCTCATGTACTCGTAATTAATAGGCTTTATAAGGGTTAAAACCGAATCCGAAAACTTGCGTTCGGGGTTACTCCTAAAGAAACGCGTTCCACTCTTTCTACATCGTTAGCCTCGTCCAACCTAAAAAAAGTGTTTAGATTGTTACGCCTGTTGGTGAAGTTGAGTACAGATACACCAGCAGATGCTTTAATCTTATCGTTAAGTGAAAAGTCGTAGATAGCCGAGAAGTCTGCTCTAAAATACTCTGAAAGTCTATTGCTGTTGGGGTCTTGATAAACGATTTGATTTGGAACTATGCTATTGTCCACTGGATTAGTAGCGTTGGGCAGAGTAAACGGTCTGCCGGAACGGTAGTTGAGTCCCACACCAAGTTTAAGGTTGCCATAGGTGTAATTATAGGCCAATGTAACGGCATGCGTTACATCAAGATTATTTGGAAAAGTGCTTGGAACAAGCGTATTAAAATTATAATCGTTTTGATTAAAGGTGTAACTGAGCCAGGTACTATAGGTATTGGTTTTTTTGTTCAGCAGAAGCTCTATTCCCTTTATCGCATAGCTACCTACTTCCCCATCAAACTGATTTTGGTTTTGGAAGCCCTGTGTGTTTACATTTATTCCGTTTACCTCTTTATAAAAGGCCTCGAAGCCTGCATAGAAACTATTTTGGTCATAGTTTATGCCCCAAGAACCTTGTTTGCTTTTGGTAATGGGTAGATTGGTGCCATCTGCCAGTACCCATCTGCGTTTTTCTATACCTAAAAAATTCTGTTCTAAATCTATGACCTGGCTCGTCGTCTGACTTTTAAACTCTCCCATCACTTCAGTTTTGAAAAATGGCGCCAATTCATAACTTACATTGAGTCTAGGTTCTATGACCAATTCCGCAAAGGTGTCTGTATTTTGTATGTAGTTGAATCGTCCGCCAGCTCTAGCAGCCAGTTTTTGGTTGGGCGAATGGTACCGAAGTTCTGAATAAAGAGAATGGTTGTAGACTACCCCTTTTATATTACTTATGAATGCTGGCTCGTTGAGGTCTGTTTTGTTCGCTATCCCAGTTTCGATTATTTGATACCCATTGTCCCATTGCAAGTCCTCATTTAGTTTAAGTGTGGTATTGAGTTTTGCACTTTTTTCAATAACCAGATTATTTTGTATCAATCGTTGTCTAGCATCGTTGGAAATACTCAAAGCATTCAATTGATAGTTGGTGTAATATAGACTGAGCTGAGTGGAAAAGGTATCGGTCCAATCGCTTTCTAGAATACCACCAAACGAAAGATTGGTCTGATCCAGATAGCTGAGGTTAGTTAGGCTTCCGTCCGTATTACTTTCCTCATAGTCCAAGTTGTTATTCATTTGGATGAGACTCAAACGAAGGCGATGGTACGGATTCACATCATACAAAACTTTTCCGGTAAAGTCGTAAAAGTAGAAATCGCTATTTGCTTGTACTTCTGTATCTTGAAAAGCTTTCTGGGAAAACGTGGTATAGGTAGGTGTGTCAATAAAATCTGTGTGGGAGCGCCTTCCTGAGAATTGTACGGCTAGGTTATCTGTTATAGAAATTTGTCCGTAAACATCTCCACTAATTAGGTTAAAACCTGCTCCACCAAAGAAGGAATCCTCAATGGTATTTTTGGTTTGCATATCCAAGACACCACTAACACCATCCCCGTATCTAGCGCTTGAGCCATTTTTGATTACCGTAACCTTATCCGTCAAATAAGGATTAAATGCAGATATCAAACCAAAAAAATGTCCAGATTGGTACATCTTAATCCCATCCCATAAAATGAGATTCTGGTCATTTGTTCCGCCTCTTATGTTGATGTCGGACACCGTTTCATCCACACTTTTTATGCCTGGAAGCGATTGAATGCTTTGTAGTATATCCGGTTCGCTGAGCCCAGGAAGAATTCCAAACCCAGTACTGTTGAGCTCTATGCTGCCATCCGTGAGTTTCTTTAGACCTTCGGTTAAGAATTTATACACCACAACTTCTTCCAGTTCTTGATAGCTTTGAGCCATAGCGATAATGGTACACGGTTTCTCTACAAAGTTTTCCGCAGGTATGAAAAGTGTTTTGAAACCGATGTGTTGGATTTGTATTGTGGCGGTTCTTGGAATGTCCGATAGGGAGAAATTACCATCCAAGTCGGTTATGATAGCCCGGGGACTTCCCAGCACTTGTATGGTAGCGCCCGGTATGGTATTCTGTTCAAAATTATCCAGCACGCTGGCACAGATGTTAAGAAGTTTTTTTTTGGAAATACTGTAATACCTATCGCTTAGTTTTTGGATATCCAATTGTGTACGCTCCTTTATTTGAACTAATATCAAATCGAGAGTATTGCCATTTGGTTTTGCCAGTTCAATTTTGGTAAGATCGGTATCCAAGTAAGAAAATTTTACTTGATAGTTAACTTCTAACTCTTTAATGAGTTCAATGATATCTATGGATGGTTTTGGCAGTTCTTGGGCTAGGCCTCTCCCCAATGTAAGTAAAAGGCTGATAAAAAAAATAAATAAAGAAAGTGTACTAAGGTGCGTTTTCCTCATAGAACAGCACGTTATTCCCCTCTAATGTAAACTTTATTTGTAGAGGAACACTAATACTTTTAAGTGCAAGGTCTGTATCTGTGTTACTAAAAGAACCAGTAAAAAGGACATTGGTGTCCACACCTTTGCTGTCTACCGTTATATTATGTTGCCTTTGAAATTCAGCCAAAACGTAGTTCAACGGTATACTCTTAAAACTACTTTCGTTCTGCATCCAAGAGGGTTGTCCGTCTTTTACAGCGCTAGTTTTGGATAGTTTTCCGTTGACAACTATAATAGCATTTCCGGCAGGAAGTTTGTTCTCTTCTCCATCGTAAAGAACGCTTACTACCCCTTCAAAACAAGTCACTTCAAAAAAGCCATCTCGGTTCTCTACATTAAACTGGGTTCCCAAAACAGTAACCGTTCCTTGGTCCGTAGTTACGGTAAAGGTATTTCCTTTGGCTACTTTAAAAAAGGCTTCTCCCTGTAAGGAGATATTCCGCTTGTTGCCCCAGTCTTTTTCGTCGTAAGTTACTTGGGATTCCGCATTTAATACTATTTCTGAGGTATCGGGCAACACAATCTCTTTGGTTTCTGCATATTGCGTGGTCACAGATTCGTTTAGCGAATTCAAATAAAAATACGCACCTCCCAATACTATGGCTACCACTGCGGCTACCTTTAGGAAAGATTTGAATGGAGATAAGGTCAGTACCTTTGGTTCTGTTTGTTTGCGCTGTCCTTCCAGTTGTTCCCAAGCCTGATTTGTATCAAAATCCGGAGCTTGCATGGTCGCCGTAGTAGCTTTTATTTTTTGGCACGTGGCATACGCATCGGACTTTTTAAACTCCGAAAGTTCTGCTTCCGAAAGTTCATTATTGAGCCATTTTGCCAAGTAATCTTCTTGCATTAGTTCTAGCTTTATACGTTAATAACAATCGCTTTTAAAAAAACCCTACTTTTTTTTCAAATCAATAAAAGTGTAGAGCTTAAAATAAATATCAACATGCCTATGCACTGTGTTTCTTTAAAAATAAAATAAGAACCAGCTTTAAACACGTTTAAATAATCGATTTTAAACTTTGAACCAACCTTTTTGAAACCCAATACTCACTTTTATTCAAATTCCATCAATTTTTTCCCTTAGACTTTTCAGCGCCAAATGCATCCGTTTTTCTATAGCCTTAATACTCACGCCTTCCAGTTCTGCTATTTCGGCATATTTTAATCCATCTATTCTGTTCATCAAAAAAGTAGCTCGTTGATTTTCCGGTAAACTATTCAAGGCCGCATCCAGTTTTTCTTGGAACTGGTTCTCCTCCATAATAAACTCCGGATTCTCATTCGTGGTCTTTAAACTTTTATCAGCGTACTTTAACCTTACTTTCTCAGCTTTTAGAACATTCAAATACAAGTTGTTGGCTACGGTGTATAGAAAGGATTTTGCTTTTTGTGGCGGCACCTTGGCACAGTTTTCCCAGAGTTTTAAAAAAGCCTCCTGCACAGCATCATGTGCTTTTTCTTCATTACCGAACTTATAATATATGTAGTTGAAAATCGTTTTAGAGGTATCCTTAAAAATACCATTATACACGCTTTCTTGGCAAACATTAGATTCTTGGCTTGGTTGCACTCTAGTTATTTTTGTCAAATATATTTTAAAAAAAATAAAAAAGGAGGTAGGGTATTTTTAAAGTGCGTTGTTTTAGAAATGTACGAACAATAAATACCAAATCGTTATGAAAAAGTTTTTTAGTTATGCAGGGTATCTTAGCCTACTGATAGTTGCATTAAATTTCACCTCTTGTCAGGATGAATTTGAGGTAATTGGTGGTGACGCTGAAGAGCAGCCAATTACAGCTAATTCTTCTGCTGGAAAGTTAATAGAGAATACCTCTACCAAAGATGGTTCTTTCGATAATATAGTAGACGGAGCCAGTTGTTTTGATATTAAGTTTCCTTATACCGTTCAGGTAAATGGATTAGAAATCACTATAGATTCTAGGGAGGATCTTCATTTAATCGAAGAAATTTTTGATGAGGTTGATGATGATACAGACTTCTTAGAAATTCTTTTCCCGATAACCATAACTGCAGGTGATTTTACTGAAATTACTATTAATAGTTTTGAAGATCTAAGGGAATTAGCCGCTGAATGTAAGGAAGGTGGTGGTGATGATGATATTGAATGTATCGATTTTGTCTACCCTATGACGGTATTTACTTTTGATGCAAGTTTAGAACAGTCAGGTTCTATCGTTGTCGAAAGTGATAGGGATCTTAGATTGTTTTTTAAAGGTCTTGATGACACTGATTTTTTAAGTTTTGATTTTCCAATTTCCTTGAAACTTTATGACGGTACTACTGTTGCTGTTAATAGTAATCAAGAATTGGCAAGGACCATTGAGGGTGCCAGAGACGCTTGTGATGAGGATGATGATGATGATTATAATGATGATGATTTTGATGAGGACGACTTCTACGAAGAATTAGTGGAATGTATCTGGTTTGTAAAGGAATTTAAAAGAAATGATATTGATCAAACTGGTCAGTATGTGGACTATATTTTCAACTTTAAGGAAGATGGAACAGTAGTAACTGGTTTTAGAGGAGCTACAACGATAGAAGGTACTTGGAGTACTACTGTTAATGATGATGGAGCTAAACTAAACCTAGAGTTTGATATGTCTGTTGATTTTAATTTGGAATGGAATGTTTATGATGTAGGTGAGGATAGAATCAAATTATATAATGGTGAAAGCAACCGTATCATCATGAAGCAAATATGTGAGGACGACCTTCCACAAGTTAATCCAGATACGTTACGGGAAATACTTAAGGAGTGTTCTTGGGTTATCAAAGACATTGAATTACAAGATGTTGATTTTTACAGGGTTTTAGGTTATGAATTCAAATTTATGGCTGAAGGTGTTGTAACGTTAGGCAACGGTATCAATACTACCGAAGGTACTTGGGAAATTAAATATAATGAAGAACAAAAACTAGTTATGGCTATTGAAATGAGCGATGAACCAGGGCTAAGCTTTGAATGGCCTCTTCGTGATTTTTACAGCAATAAGTTAGAATTTGAGTCTAACGAAAGTGGCTATGAATTAGAACTTCAGCGCGTTTGCGAGGACAGTGGTAATGATGCAGATGTTGTTGAATTCAGAAGTTTGATGCTGGGTGAAGGTTGGGTTGTAGCTTCTTATGTAGACAGTGGTGAAGATGAAACAATGGATTATGCAGGGTATAGTCTTGATTTTATGGTAGAAAATCAAATCACTATAAACGAAGGAACAGATGCATTTGGCAATGGTCTTTGGAGAATTATTAGAGCTGACGACGAAAAATTAAAAATCCTCTTAAACTTTGGTGAAAACATGCCTTTTGATGAGTTTACTGATGATTGGGAAGTTGTATCGGTTACGGCCCAAAGAATTGAGCTTAAAGAGCAAAATGATGACAACACTTTCAGTATTGTAGTTTTTGAAAAACAATAATCTTAGTAGTGCCTTTAGGGAATTTTTCCCTAAAGGCTTTTGATAAAACAAATACTAAAAAAAGAAGTTTATGAAAATGGAATATATTAAAGTTTACATTCTCTCATTACTAGTGTTTTTTGTCTTTTCATGTGAGAAGTCTGAAGATGATGACTTGCAAAATACGGGTATAAGTGTAACTGAGATTAAAGCTAACGCTGAATCTGGAACGTGGATTGTTTCTCTGTTTGAGGAAGAAGGAATGGATGAGACCGCTGATTTTGCTGGTTTTGGTTTTGCTTTTAATAGCGGCGGTGTATTGCGGGTGGTAAATGGTGATAATTCGATTACTGGAGCTTGGTCAATTACCACGGATGATGATAGCTCAGAAGAAGATATTGATTTTAATATCTTTTTTGCGTCTCCAATAAATTTTACTGAATTATCTGAAGATTGGGATATCGTCTCTTACAGTGATACGAGAATTGAATTGAAAGATATAGGTGAAGGAAATGATAGTACAGATAGACTCATTTTTGAAAAATTATAGAAGGTTATTCAAATAGTGACTATTGATAAGAATAACATCCAGATATACACCGCCAACAGTAAAGAGTTGGGCCTCGTTGGAGGTGTTGATGGAGTTATGAAACTGGGAATTGTTATGAAAACTTAATACCTTTTTTGCCCCACATCCCAGAAAAGAGTGCTCATGTTTCATGAGTGCTCTTTTGTTTTGTAGATTTTAGGCTTCATTTTATCTACTTAGCGCTGATATTGTTAAATTTGCATTCCCCTCAAAATTGCAAAACATATGTTTGATAATTTAAGCGAAAAGTTAGATAAAGCCCTTCATGTCCTAAAAGGACACGGGCAAATCACTGAAATTAACGTAGCCGAGACCACGAAGGAAGTCCGTAGGGCGCTTTTGGATGCCGATGTCAATTTTAAAATTGCCAAGGAATTTACCAATAGGGTAAAGGAAAAGGCATTGGGACAAAACGTGTTAACGACCCTTCAGCCAGGTCAGTTAATGGTTAAAATCGTCAAAGATGAACTTACCCAACTTATGGGTGGGGAATCTGAAGGTATTAATCTTTCGGGAAACCCATCAATAATTTTAATGTCAGGGCTTCAAGGTTCGGGTAAGACTACATTCTCTGGGAAACTAGCAAATTTCTTAAAGACGAAAAAATCTAAGAATCCTTTAATGGTGGCTTGTGATGTATACCGTCCTGCAGCTATTGACCAATTGCATGTGGTTGGAGAACAAATAGGGGTGCCGGTATATTCCGATAGGGAAAATACCGATCCGGTTTCCATTGCTAAAGCAGGTGTTGCCAAGGCAAAGGCCGATGGGCATAATGTAGTCATTATAGATACCGCAGGTCGTTTGGCCGTGGATGAAAAAATGATGGCGGAGATTTCTGATATTCATAAGGCTATACAGCCACAGGAAACCTTGTTCGTTGTAGATTCTATGACTGGTCAAGATGCTGTTAATACAGCAAAGGCTTTTAACGATATCCTTAATTTTGATGGGGTCATCCTTACCAAGTTGGATGGCGATACTCGTGGTGGTGCGGCAATTTCAATTAAGTCCGTCGTAGATAAACCGATTAAGTTCATAGGGACAGGCGAGAAGATGGAGGCTATTGATGTATTCTATCCTTCCCGTATGGCAGACCGTATCCTTGGAATGGGAGATGTTATCTCCTTAGTGGAACGCGCACAAGAGCAGTTCGATGAAGAGGAAGCCCGCAAGATTCAAAAGAAAATAGCCAAGAACAAGTTTGGTTTCGATGATTTCTTAAGTCAGATACAGCAGATCAAAAAAATGGGGAACATGAAGGACCTCATGGGTATGATTCCAGGAGCAGGAAAAGCCTTAAAAGGCTTGGATATAGATGATGATGCGTTTAAACACATAGAGGCCATTATTCATTCCATGACGCCGGACGAACGCTCCAACCCTTCTAAGCTTGATGCAAGTCGTAAAAAACGAATTGCCAAAGGAAGTGGTAGAGAAGTGCAGGATGTTAACCAGTTGCTAAAACAATTTGATCAGATGAGTAAAATGATGAAAATGATGCAAGGCGGTGGAGGTAAAAAGATGATGCAGATGATGCAGAATATGAAGTAAAAGTAGGTTTCACGTTGGTGATAAATAATAAGTAGTAATCAGTGAAGATAAAAAATGGAGATTCTCGACGGTAAAAAAGTATCCAATCAAATAAAGGAGGAAATCGCTGCTGAGGTAGCCAAAATGAAGGCGAAAGGCGAAAAAGTTCCGCATTTGGCTGCCATAATCGTTGGGAACGATGGAGCTAGTTTGACCTATGTAGGTAGTAAGGTGAGGTCTTGCGAACGTGTAGGTTTTGAATCTACGCTGATTCAAATGCCCAGTACCACATCTGAACAAGAGCTCTTAAAGAGAATAAAGGAGCTAAATGTAAATGACGATATAGACGGTTTTATTGTACAATTGCCGTTACCGGAACAAATAGACACACAAAAAGTGATTATGGCAGTGCATCCAGATAAGGATGTAGACGGTTTTCATCCTACCAATTTTGGTAAAATGGCCTTGGATATGAGTACATTCATTCCCGCTACGCCTTTTGGTATTTTAGAGCTTTTGGAGCGTTACAAAGTAGACACGAAAGGAAAGCATACGGTAGTGATTGGGAGAAGCCATATCGTGGGTAGGCCTATGAGTATTTTAATGGGGAGGAAAGGTTGGCCAGGAAACTCTACAGTTACCTTGACCCATAGTCACACTAAAAATATTACCCAGATTATCTCTCAGGCAGATATTGTAATTTCAGCGTTGGGCGTGCCTAATTTCCTAAAAGCCGAGATGGTCAAGGATGATGCAGTCGTTATTGATGTGGGTATTACAAGGGTTCCGGACGATACACGACCAAAAGGATATTATATCACCGGGGATGTTGATTTTGAAAATGTTAGTAAAAAAGCTTCATTTATTACGCCCGTTCCAGGGGGCGTTGGTCCCATGACCATTGCCATGCTCCTTAAAAACACCTTGTTGGCAAGGGAAAGACACCGTAATCGTGAGTAATTTTTTTAGTCATTACCAAACCTCGATTTCAAACACCATATTTAGGATTAATGTATGTCACTAAAAAATCGCGTTGTACTATTTACTAAATGAGTAAGGAATTACCTTTACGATAGCGCACTCTGTGCTTCGGGTGGAGACCCTTAATACTAAAAGGTTTACGCTTCAATAGCACCCAGCCTAATCGAAAATTTACTAAAAAATTGTTTGTCGATTAATCGTGAGATAGCCTGAGAATAGGCGCTTCTTAATCTTTATATTTTTGACCTTTTCTTAGTAAAGAAGCCCTTTTTTAATTCAGCAAATCACTTTTGGGCATACTTGTTTCAGTAGAATCTACAGGCGTTATAAAGTCTATATCGTTACTGTCATCATAATCGCAACTGCTAAGGGCAATAATTCCTGTCGCAAGTACTAAGGAGAGTAGTAGTTTTTTCATTATATAATTGTTTTTTTGGTATCTAACTTATATAACAACGTCAAAAATCTATATTTTGGTATTTGATGCTAGAGAACAATAGCGTATCTTTTTACAAACATTTTCAACCATGAAAAAAACCATACTATTACTACTGTCCATTGCTATATTACAATCCTGTAAAAAAGAATTACAATCTACAAATTCGGTGAATGTCTCTTTCAGTTCCGAACTTAGCGATATACCAAAAGACGGCAGACTTTTGCTGATGCTTTCCAACAACGACGAGAAAGAACCTCGTTTTCAGATTAATGATGGATTAAACGGCCAATTGGTGTTTGGGGTGAATGTAGATGCCATGGCTCCTGGGACGGCTGTTACCTTTGATGATACTGTTTTTGGGTATCCTTTTTCTAGTTTAGCAGAAGTGCCACCAGGCGAGTATAGTGTCCAAGCACTTTTGAATGTATATGAAACGTTTGACTTGGCCACAGGGCAAACGGTTAAACTTCCTATGGATAACGGTGAAGGGCAACAATGGCAGAGATCACCCGGTAATTTATACAGTAAGCCTTTTAAAATAAGAGTAGCAGATAACGGTATTTCTAATGTAGACGTGGTCATGGACCAAGTAATTCCGCCAATTGAAGAACCAAAGGATACCGAATGGATAAAGCACATCAAAATTAAATCGGAAAAACTATCTAAGTTTTGGGGTAGGGACATGTATTTGGGTGCTCATATATTGCTGCCCAAAGGTTTTAAAGAACATCCTGAGGCGAAATATCCGCTTATGGTATTTCAAGGTCATTTCCCAAGTGATTTCGGCGGATTCAGGACTACGCCACCCGACCCAGAAATGGAACCGGAATACTCTGAACGTTTTAGTCTAGAAGGATACAATGTAATCCAACAACAAGAAGCATATGATTTTTATAAACGTTGGAATGAGCCTGATTTTCCTAGAATGTTGATTATAGAAATTCAACATCCAACCCCCTATTATGATGATTCTTATGCCGTAAATTCTGCCAACCAAGGTCCGTACGGAGATGCGATTACTTATGAACTTATTCCGCACATAGAAAAAGAATTTAGAGGATTAGGAGAAGGATGGTCTAGATTCCTATATGGTGGTTCTACAGGTGGTTGGGAGTCATTGGCTGTGCAAGTAAAATATCCGGAAGAGTATAATGGATGCTTTGCTGCCTGTCCGGACCCTATCGATTTTAGAGCATATACACTTACAAATATTTACGAGGATGATAATGCGTACTATTATGAAAGTGCCAATAAAAAATTAGAGGTTCCTGCGCATCGTGATTATTTAGGGAACATACAATCGACCTTGCGCCAAGGTAACCATCTAGAATTGGTGTTGGGCGACAAGTCTCGTTCTGGTCAGCAATGGGATATTTGGGAGGCGACCTACTCTCCGCAAGGGGAAGATGGCTATCCTGTAAGGATTTGGGACAAAATGACCGGTGATATAGACCATTCTGTTGCTGACTATTGGAAGGAAAACTATGATTTAAGACATATTCTAGAACGTGATTGGGATAAATTAGGCGAGAATCTAAAAGGGAAAATCCACATCTATTGTGGCGATATGGATAACTACTATTTGAATAACGCCGTATACCTCATGGAAGACTTTTTAGAAAGTACCACCGAGCCTTACTATGGGGGAGAAGTATTGTACGGTGACCGAGCCGAACATTGTTGGAACGGTGACCCGGAATTGCCCAACGCAATCACCAGATTGCGCTATAACAGCATGTACGTGCCTAAGATTATGAAACGCATCGCGGAAAGTGCTCCAAAAGATGCTGATTTAACCAGTTGGAGGTATAAATAGCAGAATATGAACAATACGAATAAAGTAGCTTGGTTTGTCTTTGTCGCTTTGGCCATCTCCATTGGATTATATCCGTTATTCTATCTATTTGTAGATCGTGAGTTTGGTTTATTGGCCTCAAAGAGCGAATCACTCTTATCAAATGTGATTTGGAATATTGGTTTTTATGGCCATATTATGTTTGGTGGTATCACCTTATTGATTGGGTGGATGCAATTCAGTAAGAAAATGAGAGCCCGTAATTTGAACAGGCATCGGCTTGTTGGTAAGGTGTATGTGCTATCTGCGGTTATAAGTGGTGTTTGTGGTATTTATATCGGGTTTTATGCGACCGGAGGTCTTATCTCGTCTATTGGTTTTATTTTATTAGGCGTGTTTTGGTTGTATACCACCATTACAGCCTACAAAGCGGTGCGCAATGGTGATATAGAACTACATCAAGGTTTTATGATTTACAGTTATGCCTTATGTTTCGCAGCAGTAACCTTACGAATATGGTTGCCGTTGCTAACGATAGGGTTTGGTGACTTTGTTCCTGCCTACCGCGTGGTGGCTTGGTTATGTTGGGTGCCGAATGTTATTTTTGCCTATTTCTGGGTTCGCAAAAAAGGTTTGCAATTGGGGTAAGGTTTTGAAAAGAAGAAAAACTAAATACTAAAGAATAATGGAGTATAGAAGATTCGGTCGTACCGATTGGCAAGTAAGTGAAGTAGGTTATGGCATGTGGGGTATGGCAGGTTGGACGGCAAGTGACGATGCACAATCTGCAACCTCATTAGATTTGGCTGTTGAAAAAGGTATTAACTTTTTTGATACCGCTTGGGGCTATGGCGAAGGGCATAGTGAAGAATTACTTGGGGAGCTGTTAAGAAGACACCCTTCCAAAAAACTATATACAGCCAGTAAAATACCACCTAAAAATTTCCAATGGCCTGCAAAACCAGAGTATCGGTTTGAGGATTCCTATCCCACGGAACATATCAAGGAATATACCCACAAGACCCTAAAGAACTTAGGTACGGAACAACTAGACCTTATGCAGTTTCATACCTGGGACGATGGTTGGAGCGACCGTGAGGAATGGCAACGGGCTATTGAGGATTTAAAGGCTTCCGGTAAAATTGCCGCTATGGGTATTAGTATGAACCGCTGGGAACCTGAGAATGGTATAAAAGCCCTCAAAACAGGAATGCTTGATGCCGTGCAGGTCATTTATAATATCTTTGACCAAGCACCGGTTGACCATCTTTTTCCCTTATGTGCCAAAATGGATATTGCCACCATTGCCCGGGTACCTTTTGACGAAGGAACTTTGACAGGGACGATGACCAAAGAAACTACCTTTCCAGAAGGCGATTGGCGAGGAACGTATTTTGTGCCTGAAAATTTAATTTCTTCTGTGGAGCATGCAGATGCCTTACGACCGCTAATCCCAGAAGGAATGACGATGGCAGAAATGGCACTTCGTTTTATATTGATGAACGATAATGTGAGTACAACGATACCCGGTATGCGCAAACAGCGAAATGTATTGTCAAATACCGCCACAAGTGACGGTGTTGGTCTATCTAAGGCTTTATACGAGGAGTTGTTAAAACACAGATGGGATAGGGTTCCAACGTCTTGGTCCCAGTAAAATGGAAGCCCTAATTTTTATTGATAACAGCTTGGGCTTTAATAATTAATACGGGTCAAAAATAATACTGCATAGGAAATAGGTCCGAATTACTTCGCAAATAACTGCCCCATATCCTTAAACGCTTTAAACTCAAGCGCATTTCCAGCAGGATCTAAGAAGAACATGGTCGCTTGCTCCCCAACTTGGCCCTTAAATCGCACGTAGGGTTCAATGATAAATTCCACACCTTTTTCACGCAACTCCAAGGAGAAGCTTTCAAAAGTTTCCCAAGGGAGTACCACGCCATAATGTGGAACAGGAACATCTTTGCCGTCAACAGGGTTGCTATGTAGGTCGGTTTCTTCCGATTTTGGTTTATAATGAATCACCAATTGATGACCAAAGAGATTAAAATCGACCCAATGGTCGCTACTGCGGCCTTCTTCGCAGTTTAATACATCCCTGTAGAAAGTTCTGCATTCTGCGAGGTTGTGCACTGGTATGGCAATGTGAAAAGGAGTGACGTTAGACATATGGCGTTTTGTTTTATATAAAATTACGTCATTTTAAGATGCTAAAAAAGCGATTATTTGTTCATTTACTGCATCTTGGTGCATGGAGTGTCCAAGGCCCTCTGTGGTAATTAACCTGCTTCCCTTCCATGCCTTATGTACTATCTCAGATGCGTGATATGGGGCAATTGTGTCCAAGCGGTCGTGAAATAGCAAGCCTTTTTTGATATTGGTTTGTACAAATCTAGCCGAAGAAAAGTCTGTTTCACTTAAACCGAACTGCTTATAAATGTAAGTTCGCAATACCTCGGATACTCGATTATTAAAATTCAATAGCTGTTTAAAATGGGTCATTATTGCATGATATTCAGAAGGAGAACCCAGGGTTATTATTTTCTCAACAGTTAAATTAGGAAACAAGTATTCGTTGTACAGGGCGGTCATGCCACCCATACTGTGTCCTATAAGGTATTTGGGGGTATAGCTCTCTATAATAGTTTGCAATCCTTGGGCATATAAATGAACACTTAGGTGAGTTCCACTAGAATATCCGTGTGCAGGTGCGTCAAAAGCGATAATATTATAATTTGCTACTTGCAGCTTTTCAATTAGTTTATGCCAGCGCCATGCATTGCTTTCCCAACCATGAATTAGTAGCACAGTTTCCTTTTCGCCAGGCCATCGATATGTTTGTATGGCGTTATTGGCTACAAGTATTGTTTTGTCTTTTGCTCCTTCTAAATAGGCTTTTTGGTGCGGAAGCACCTTTCCTTTTCTAACTTTAGAAAAGACCGAAAACGCTTTTTCTGCGGCTTTTTCAGGGTTTATTAGGGCATATAGATTTAAAAAGGTACCGTATGCTTTTGGGACAAGTTTGGAGAGGATTTTTTTCATAGTTTTTGGAGCGCAAAAATACATAATGCTTTTTATATTCCAATAGCTCGGGTTTTGAGATCTTGTTTATTATTAGAAGGAGTTCGCTATAATTTTCACTAAGTAACGGGAGCGGTTGGGAGCGGTTGGGAGCGGTTGGGAGTGGTTGGGAGCGATTTAGAGGTATGTAAATATGTGATAGTTATCTAGCTATATTGAGTAAATTTTTAAAATAGGACTGCTTAGTACCTCCAAAGCTATAAGGTAATAGGAGTAGCGTCCAATTAGATTGAGCTATTCTTCTCTATGGACCTTCTCCATGCTGAATGCTGGCGTACATATTGAAACATACACACAAGGCTCTTGAAACGGATTAGAATATTGGACGCTGTTATTCTTATTTACTTTAATGGATTCTCCAGCACTTAAAATTACTATTTCATTGTCTATAACCAGTTGTTTTTTTCCTTTCACGACAAGGGTATATTCGTCAAATTCTGGAGTTTGGGCAGGTTCGCTCCAACCAGGTGGAGCAACCATGTGGGCAATGCTTAGTTGGTCATTCCCGTCCGTGGCCTTTCCAAAGTGCTCTGCAATATACTTTTCATCCGAAGTAGGAACAATAAAAGGAGACTTTTGAAGATTGTAATTTTCACCCATATTAATGAATCTATTTTATACGCTATTATGCTCCAATCTTGTGTAGTTTGTGAATTAAACCAAAACCTTTCAAGTTCCGCGAGGAATAGAATTTTCTAACATCAATCCCAACCCACCATCATATATTTAATCTTGGCATTATCTGGAATTTGCACTTCCTCTACAGTGGTATTTGCATTATAACGCAAGCTGGCAGGCAGCTCTGCTTTATCAATAGTGAAATAAATGTCATTATCTTTAAGTAAAATGATAACGTTGTTTATAGAGGTAATGATTTTCTTGATTTTGTATTTCTCCTTAATATCCTTGAAGGTGCTTTTAATGCTGACACCATTGGATGTAGCAAAGCGAGGGTCCTTTATTAGAACGTTCTGTACCGTAGGAATACTGTCAGCATTAGGGGTCAACGTAAGCAAGAGCGCACCGCCTTTTTCAAAAATTTTAATTTTGCTCGCTCCACTTCCAAAATTTAGTTTTACCGTATCCATGACCAGTGAATCGTTGGCATAAATAAGTTCAAGATCTCTGGCTAGGCTTTGTTTATCGAGCTTCCCAACGTGGTTAGATGCTATTAAAAAATTAAGATCTTTTTCTTTTTGGCATTGCGTCGCAAGCAGGCAAGAAAAGATAACTATGATTGTTTTGATTGATTTCATTAAGTGTTATTGGTTGTTGCTTCGGTTGATGGTTTATCGCATTACTTTTTTTAATACTCCGAGTACACCCCGTATAAAGGTGGCGCTCGTGAGTACTTTTATGATGGGGTTTTGTCTTGTACTGGTTCTAGTACTCGTTCTTCTCGTAGGTTTAGTTTTTTCTATTTTCGCTAATTTTTCTGCCTTTTCAATTTTTTCGTTTAATATTTCGTAGGCACTTTCGCGGTCTATAATTTCCCCGTACTTTTTAACTAGATTTGACTTATCGATAACTTCCTTGAGTTCCAAGTCAGTGAGGATGTCCATGCGACTCATAGGTGCGCGTAATAAGGTCGCAGCAAGCGGAGTTGGCCTTCCTTTTTCATCCAAAGCCGAAATTAAGGCTTCTCCAATACCTAGTGAGGTAAGCACTTCCTTGGTATTGTAAAATTCTGAGATTGGATAATTCTCGGCTGTTAGTTTTATGGCTTTCCGGTCTCTTGCGGTAAAGGCACGTAAGGCATGTTGTACTTTAAGACCAAGCTGCGACAGCACTTCGTTGGGAACATCAGTCGGGTTTTGGGTTACAAAATAGAGTCCAATACCTTTGGAACGTATCAATTTCACAATACTTTCTATCTGGTCAAGTAGTGCTTTGGATGCTTCTTTGAATATTAGATGAGCCTCGTCAATAAAAATAATAAGTTCAGGCCTATCACTATCACCTTGTTCTGGAAAACTATCGTAAATCTCCGCTAACAAACTCAGCATAAAAGTAGAAAATAGTTTTGGTCTATCTTGGATATCGGTTAGTCTAAGAATATTTATATACCCTCTGCCGTTTTCATCTATTCTAGTCAAATCATCCACATCAAATGATTTTTCTCCAAAAAATAGATCTGCACCTTGTTGCTCCAGCTCAATTATTTTTCTTAAAATAGTGCCGGTAGAACTAGTCGAAATACGACCATATTCCTTAGCGAATTCAGCTTTTCCGGTTCCAGTGGCATATTGGAGCACTTTTTTAAAATCCTTAAGGTCTAACAATGGCAACTTATTGTCATCACAGTATTTAAAGACTACAGCAACAATTCCTTCTTGGGTTTCGGTAAGATCTAAAATACGGGAGAGCAGGGTAGGTCCGAATTCGGAAACCGTTGCCCTCATTTTAACTCCATCTTGCTCGGAGAGCGATAGGATTTCTATGGGAAAGCCTTTCGCTTCAAAAGGTATACCAATTTTAGCATGGCGTTCGTCAATTTTTGGGTGTCCAGGGCTGGGTTGTGCCAATCCGCTTAAATCCCCTTTTAAATCCATCAATAAAACAGGAATACCTTTTTCTGATAGGTTTTCTGCAAAAACTTGTAGTGTCTTTGTTTTTCCTGTTCCTGTTGCCCCTGCAATGAGTCCATGACGGTTAAGGGTTTTTAAAGGTATTTTTACTAATGCATTGGTGACAGCCTCCTCATTTAGCATGGCTGCTCCCATTATTATAAAATCACCCTTGGTCGTGTATCCTTCTTCAATATGTGCAAAGAAATCCTCTTTGGAACCCATCTCGTTTATTTTTGATAAAAATAGCTGATTTTGAGGAAGGGGACGACACATTTTTTATGGTGTTATCAAATGTAATTAACAGCGGTGTTTGTGTTACTGTTTCTTAGCGCTAGTTAAGTAGAAAATAGCACCCTTCTGTTCCTTAATTTTAGCACTTGTTATTCGTATCTTTGCATGATGGAAAAACAAGAGGTACTTGCTTTGGTAGATAAGGGAGTTATGCTTCCCTTAATGGAGGAGTTTTATACCATACAAGGCGAAGGTTTTCACAAAGGAACCGCGGCTTATTTTATTCGTGTTGGCGGCTGTGATGTGGGTTGCCATTGGTGCGATGTTAAAGAGAGTTGGAATGCGGATACGCATCCGCCAACCAATATTGATATCATTGTAGCGAATGCGGCCAAATATTCAGATACCATAGTAGTCACAGGAGGTGAGCCGCTAACTTGGGATATGGGACCATTGACATCTGCGTTAAAAGGGAAACAACTCAAAACACATATTGAGACCTCAGGAGCCTATCCGCTAAGTGGCGATTGGGACTGGATATGTCTGTCCCCTAAAAAGAATAAATTACCAGAAGGGCGCATTTACGACGAGGCGCATGAACTTAAGGTGATTGTTTATAATAAGCACGATTTTGATTTTGCTGAGGAACAGGCAAAAAAAACCAACAAAGACTGTATTTTATACCTGCAACCGGAATGGAGCGTGCGCGATAAAGTAACGCCGATGATTGTAGATTATGTTATGAAAAACCCAAAGTGGAAGGTGTCCTTACAGACGCATAAATATTTGAATATTCCTTAGTGAATAACTATTTTCGTTTGCTACTCTCATAACCCATTTTGGAATTCGAAACTAATGTAAATTAGGATGTTACTCTATTCTGGATAAGATACTTTTTTCTAAAATATTAGGTTTTGAAAATTCCAACTTTTAAGTCTTATCCACTGTGTATTTGGGAAAATCGCAATTTTTTTAAGAAAGTGAGTAACAAAGAGTTATACTAAAAGTTACGAAGTTCAAGTGTAGGAGCTATTTTTACCTACCTCCATTTGCTTTAAGATCAAGCACACATTCTGGGCCCAAATCGACCGTGTTGTTTTTGCCGGTTTTTGATTGTAATAATTTCATCATCGTATTCCCGGACAGATTACATATTGATTTTAAGTTCGTATCTGCTATACTACTTTTGCCTGTTCCTCTTCCAAGTTGAAGTTCTGCTCGCATTAGACACCCTGCCACATTACAATGGTTGTCTCCAACCAATTCGCCATCGCTATTTTCCGATTGCGTTTCGTGATCATTAACCATTCTGGTTCCTAAATCTACCAACCCGAATAAATGTCCAAACTCATGGTTTAGTGTCGCCGACTCTACATCGGTAATCGATATCGCTGTGCTTTGGGAGGCTAATCTTCTAATGGTCTCTTCATAGATAACCATAGAGGTGTTCCTATATACTGCCCCAACGGTTACCAAGCCTTCGGACATATCATCTCCTTCTGAAGGAGCATCCGCGAAATAGATATATATGGCTAAGGTTTTACCATCATTATATGCGGTTCTATTCTCTTTTTCTAAATCTACAATCTCTTCAAGAGTTAAATCCTCCTCGTCAGGGGAATCCAAATCTAGATACTGTACTTCTATTTCTTGTTTAAACGTATTCTGTCTCAGAAAATTAGTAAATTGGTCAATGGTCTGTTCTCTTGGTCTAAAGCCTGAAACATAGGCAATCTCAATAAGCATTCTGTCAAAATTGGCATTGGAAAGAATATCGTTGGCAGAGGATCCTGTCGATTGTAAGTTTGGTGTTTTATTGATTTCTTTTGGTAGGGAATCCTCCTTAGTACAACTATTATAGCCTATCAAAATAAAAGCACAAGAGATAAACATCAAAAACCTTTGGAAATTCTTCATATTTAATTTTTATAGTATTGGGGCGCAAAAAACGTGCCCACAATTATGTTTTTAAACGTAATCTAGCTAAATAATCGAAATGTTCCCCTTCAAATAACAATTCGCATATAAGTCCATTAAACGTTGCTGCTCTTTGCAAGGTATTAAAATCCAAGTATAGCCATGGGAATTCATCACTTATTTGGTTCTTGTATTTCATAGTAAAAGTAACTTCTCCATAATAAGCTACGTCTTCCGGAATCCAATACCCATCAGCTTCATCACCCTCAAACATATAAATGATATCGCTGGAGTCCAAAAGTATTTGTCCTCCTTCGTTCAAAAGCGACTTTAATTTGTTCAAAAACACATCTATATGTTTTAATTGACCCGAAATACCAATCCCGTTCATTAGAAGTAGGAGCGTGTCAAATCTGCCATGGTCAAAATCGAGGAGCGTACCTTGACTAGCATTTTTTATGCCTCGAGATTTACATACGGTTATGGCACCTTCAGATTGGTCCAGGCAAGTTACTGTAAATCCTTTTTTTTGTAAATATAAACTGTGACTCCCCGCTCCACATCCAATATCCAGTATAGCACCCTTGCAAAGTTTCAGTGCTTTTTTCTCAAGTTCCGGCATGTGCTCATAATCCCTAAAAAGGTATGGGAGGGGTAATACCTCTTTTTCCTCCAATGAGGAGTATGTGATGATATCGGTTGTATAATTTCCGTTGTGGAAATCTAAGAGAGCGTCGCCTAGTGTATCTTTTTCCAAATTGATTGTTTTGCACTACAAAAATCCTTTTTTTTAGAACGACTTCCCTAGTTTTGAACTGAAACTTTTATGTGATGGAGAAAACAATTGCCGAATTACCTTTTAAGGCTAAGGAAAAACATACTGAAAACAAGAAGTTTTTTACCAAGCTAAAAAAGAAGCCACCCAAGAATCTGGATTATCTGATGGAGGAATTACACGAAGAAGAATTCCAACGCACCGATTGTCTAAGCTGTGCTAATTGCTGCAAGACGACCGGACCACTTTTTACCAATGCTGATATGGAGCGCATTGCCAAACACTTTCGTTTAAAACCTCAAAAATTCATAGACACTTATTTGCAATTGGATGAGGAAAACGATTATGTGCTGCAAGGGGTTCCATGTACATTTTTAGGCACGGATAATTACTGTTCCATATATGATGTACGACCGAAAGCGTGCCGAGAATTTCCGCATACCAACCGAAAAAAGTTTCAGCAAATAAGTAATCTTACCCTTAAAAACGTGGCTATTTGTCCTGCTGCATTTAATATTGTGGAGGAGATGAAGAAAAGAGTTAGTGGGGTATAAGAGTAGTAAGAATACAGTAAACGCACCCTATATTGCTCTGAACTCTGAACTCTGAATTTCAATTTAACTACCCAATTACTGCAAACTAAAATCAGTATATTTATAGCATGGAACAGTTGATTGCTTATTTTGAAACTATACCCCCTTTGCACCGTACGCTGATTTTGGTAGGTGGCATTACATTCTTCTGGGTTTTAGAAGGTATTGTGCCATTATTCAGTGTCAGTTATAAGAAATGGAAGCATGCATTGCCCAACCTGTTTTTTACGGTAACGACGATTATTATTAATTTTCCCTTGGCATTTTTGTTGTTGAAAACCGCTGACTGGACGGTTGCTAATAATTTTGGAATCATCAACTGGTTACCCGAAATGCCCTTTTGGTTATATGTAGTTCTCGGTGTAATGCTGTTAGACTTAATAGGTGCCTATACCGCGCACTTAGTAGAGCATAAAGTGAAGCCGCTATGGATGGTGCATTTGGTGCATCATTCCGACCATAATGTGGATACGACGACTGCCAATAGACACCACCCTTTAGAAAGTCTGATTCGTTATATGTTTACGCTATTAGGGGTTTTTGTGGTAGGTGCTCCTGTAGGAATTATCATGCTGTATCAAAGTCTTTCCGTAGTGCTGTCCCAATTTAATCATGCTAATATTAAGTTACCTACCAAACTGGATAAGGCCATAAGTTGGTTGATCATTTCTCCTGATATGCATAAGGTTCATCACCATTACAAATTACCCTATACAGATTCTAATTATGGAAATATTTTTTCTATTTGGGATCGTATGTTCGGTACGTATATGGCCCTTGATCGCAACAAGATTACCTATGGTGTGGATACCTTCCCCGACGAAAACGAGAATTCTAGTATTAAGGGGCTATTGAAGCAGCCTTTTCATACGTATCGTAAGCCCACAACCACAGAGAATACAGAAGGGAATGCTCTTGTATAGTACGTAGAGAAATTTGATATCTACTCTGGTATATAATAATTTTTAGTTTTTCGGCTTAGCTTTCTTATTTTAACACGGCTCAAATAGTACCTTCCAAATTATATAAGTTTAAGACGTATAAAGATTATTAATTCAACCTATCTTATTTCAGAGTTACAATGTTAACATACGCTAGCCTATATCAAGAACTAACCCTAATTTAAAATAATTCATTGAAAATTGTTATTCTGTCCCAAAATCCAAATCTATACTCTACTAAACGCCTTATTGAAGCTGGGATTGCCAAGGGACATGAGATGCAGATTATAGACCATTCTAAATGTGATCTGATTATCGAAAAGAAAAAACCTGGACTCATTTATCAAGGAAAGGAAATTGAAGATGTTGATGGGGTTATTCCTCGTATAGGCGCGTCTATAACTTTTTATGGAACGGCCGTAGTTCGTCAATTTGAAAATGATGAAAGTATTTACTGCGGTAGAATCTCAAGCATTGGTAAGGTCAAGGGACAAATTAAGAAGTCTTCAGATATTATCTAGAGCTGGATTAGGTCTGCCCAAAACGGTTTTTAGCAACTATTCTAAAAATGTAGGCGCAATTATAGACAAGGCTGGTGGTGCACCTGTGGTCATAAAATTACTGGAAGGTACGCAGGGACTCGGTGTTGTATTAGCTGATAACCGGAATTCTGCTGAATCTATATTGGAGGCTTTCAATGGCTTACAAGCTCGTGTTATCGTTCAGGAATTTATCAAAGAGGCCAAAGGTGCAGACTTAAGAGCTTTTGTAATTGACGGAGTAGTCGTAGGCGCCATGAAACGCCAGGGTAAAGAAGGTGAATTTCGTTCCAATCTACACAGAGGTGGTTCGGCTAACATTATTGAACTTACAGATGAAGAAGAGAATGCGGCCATAAAAGCAGCGAAAGTTTTGGGGCTTGGTGTTGCAGGAGTAGATATGTTGCAATCTGCAAGAGGGCCTTTAATTTTAGAGGTGAATTCATCCCCTGGACTCGAAGGAATAGAATTAGCAACAGGGAAAGATATCGCAAGTAAGATAATTCAGTATATGGAGCGCAATGTTGAATAAGGAAATTGAAGTATTAGGACAAGTTATTTCTAAAGGAAAAGGAGTTCAGTTAAATTGTGATATTGCCAAGCTACATACACGTACGAAAATTCAAGTGCCTATAATTGTAGAGCGGGGAAAGAAAGAGGGACCTACGTTGCTTGTAACTGGCGGAATTCATGGTAATGAAATTAATGGTATTGAGATTGTAAGACAACTCATTTCTAAAAAGTATAATAAGCCAGAGTTTGGAATGGTTATATGTATTCCAGTAGTAAATGTGTTTGGTTTTTTGAATCAGGCAAGACAATTTCCTGATGGGAGAGACTTAAATCGTGTGTTTCCTGGTAGTCCACGGGGTTCTTTGGCAAGTAGATTTGCATACCACATCATAAAGGAGATAGCTCCATTGGTAGACTACTGTATAGACTATCATACTGGTGGGGATAGTCGATTTAACGTGCCACAAGTTCGCATTAGTAGGAATGATATTGCTAGTCTTGAGCTCGCAAAGGTTTTTAGTCCTTCCTTTATTATTAAATCTGCTCGTAGGGAAAAATCTTTTCGGGAAACACTGCATAAGCTAGATAAAAAAGTGCTGCTGTATGAGGGGGGTAAATCACTTCACATTGATGATGAAATTACCAAAACCGGTTTGCATGGTGCATTGCGCGTCATGCAGCATTTGGGAATGCGTAATTTTGAAAATGAACTTGCTGAAGGCAACGCAGTCGAATCCAACCCTATTATAATACAAAATTCCACTTGGATACGTGCCGGTTATTCTGGTATGATGCATCCTTTCGTAGCGCCTGGACAAAAAGTAGAGAAAGGGACTATTTTAGGTAGTATATCCGACCCTTTTGGTTCTTTTGAACGTACGATTAAATCTCAATTTTCAGGATATGTCATCTGCGTGAATCAGTCACCAATCGTAAACCAAGGAGATGGTATTTTTCATATTTCAAAAGAGTAAGTTTTTAGTAACTTAAATACTTTAGCCTAATCTTGTTGAACTTTTCAATATCAGCCTGCCAAGTAGCCTTGATTACAGCTTCAGAATTACCTGCTTCTATTTGTTTTTGAAGTTTTTCTGTTCCGGCGTGTTTTGTGAAACCAGAAGTAAGGAAAAAATTTGACTTATCAAAAGTGTTTTGGTAGGCATCTATAAGCCATTTTAAAGACATTTTTTTCATTCTTGGTGTGTCGGACAAGTCTTTTCCGTAGCAGATTTTACCTTCTTCCTTAGGATGTTTGGATCCAAAGTTAGGTTTTGGAACATAACTAAAATCATATTGTGTAGAATCCATAAAGGAAGCCCCGTAGCGTTGAAATTGAAATTCCGTACCACGGCCGGCATTGGTATTGGTGCCTTCGAAAAGCCCTAGACTTGGGTATAGGGAAATGGACGTATCATTAGGTAGGTTTGGAGAAGGTCTTACAGGTAGGTGGTATGCCATGTCTCGCGTCCAATTTTCTAGAGGAATTACGGTCAGTTCGACTTTCTTTTCTCCTTCTAACCATCCTTCTTGGTTAATCATTTGGGCATATTCTCCTATGGTCATCCCGTATATCAATGGTATTTCAGTCATTCCTAGAAAGCTAGTGTGTTGGGCTTTCATGGTAGGTCCGTCTACATAGTGTGCATTAGGATTTGGTCTGTCAAGTACAATGATTGGAATGCCTTTTTCGGCACAGGACTCCATCACCAGTTGTAAGGTAGCGATGTAGGTATAGAACCGTACGCCAACATCCTGTATGTCAAATAAAACTACATCTATCCCTTTCAAATGTTCTTGCGATGGTTTTCTGTTCTTGCCATGTAGAGAGATTAACGGAAGTCCGGTTTTAGTATCGATTCCATCGGGTACCTTTTCGCCAGCATCAGCTTTGCCTCTAAACCCGTGTTCGGGTGCAAATACCTTTTCTATATCGATTTGAAGTGCCAAAAGAGAATCTACCAAGTGTGTATAGGTGTCATTCTTGAATATAACGCTGGTCTGATTGGCTACAACGGCAATTTTTTTGTTCTTTAGAAGGGGTACATACGCTGCTGTCCGGTTTGCGGCTACTATTATTGGTTCAACAAGAAGAGGTGCTTCTACTTCGCTGTTATTCGCCGTTTTTTCTTTCGCTGATTTGGCCGGGTTTCCACAGCCCCAGCATACTAAAAACGATAATAAAACTGTATTTTTGAAACTGGATATAAATAACATCATTTGAATCTAGAGTATTTTATTGCCAAACGGCTTATTACG
>RCND010000084.1_pt1 | contig 48503 bp, 40 predicted proteins | sample 2041351 | NCBI WGS metagenome assembly RCND01 (sample SAMN09708230, study PRJNA481090) | Marine sediment metagenome, whole genome shotgun sequencing project. | biome: marine sediment; feature: ocean; material: sediment; isolation source: Sewage treatment plant 12B marine sediment (STP12B) ... | reverse complement strand
GATAAATGTGTACTTGAAATCACATCATCTTCAAACGCGTTATTATGATTTGTAGTAAACATCCTTAACCTTAGTTTATCCGTGCTTTCCTCAACATCTAAAAGTGAATTATGAAATGCATTTAAAATGGAAACAACACTAGAAATCAACTTAAAATTATCGGATTCTACAAACACCCAATTTTCTTGGGTCTCGCTTAACAAACTCCCAAGTTTTTCTCTGTTTATACCTATATTCTTCTCTTCCTCCTTTACTTCTACCACTTTGGCATCGGGAAAATTCTGAACTAGCAAATCTTGTGACAGCTTACTTTTATCATCAGCAATAATGATAATATTTTCATCCGTAAAATTACGTTTCACATAGTCAATCATGTGTTTTCTAAGCAAATTATCGTCAGTATAGGAGAAAAATACATTATTAAGACTGATGTCACTTTTTGCCTTCACAGGAGCTACTACAGGAACATTGTAATTAGATGCCTGTACCGCAACTTCCTTTAACGACAATTCATCCAAAGGACCAAATATGGCGTTGTATTCAGAAAGTCTTTCTTTAGATAAAATCTCTTTTGTTTTAGTGATATCCAATTGATTATCAAAGGTCTTTACATCAATAGAAATACCTAGAGCCGCTATGGAATCCAGTGCGACAAGTGCTCCTGAATACAATCCCAAGCTATACTTTAAACTGTTTCTATTTTCTATGGTCCAGGTCACAGCTTCCTTATCGCTAAGGTCAAGCTTATCAAGTCTAAAAGGCAGCATAAACATTACTTTAGGGCGATTTGCAGTATTTACGCTATCCAAGAGGTTTACCTTATCCAAAATAAGGGCATTTCTTACCTCAAAATCACCTACCTGTTCCTTTGGTAATTTTAATATCATACCGGCTTTTAGTCCGCTTTTAAGGTCTGGGTTCAAGCGTATCAAATCTGCCCAAGACATTCCAAACTTTCGGGTCAAACGAAACTCGTTCTGTTTAGGTTTTACCTCATAAAAAATATAATTATCCGTGTTTATTTCACCAGGATCCAATTCTGTTTCAGGGATACGGATAATCATACCTTCCTTTAATCCTCCCCTTTCGGTAATCTCAGGGTTTAAACGTACTATTTCGTCAGATTTCACACCAAATTCCTGTTCTAACCTATAAAAGTTCATTTTAGGCGGAACGGTATACGAAGTGTATAACTGCGTCTGTTGCTCGTCTACCGTACTTCCGGCAATTTTAGGCATTAGAAGCTCGTAACCCTCTGCCAAGTAATTTGTACTTTGAGAAAGTGTAGGGTTTAACACAAGCATACTATCGATGGTAATGCCATACTTGTGGGCGATACTCCACCTTGTTTCCTTTGGTGCTACCGTGTATTTTTCAAACGCATTAGGATCAATGGTATTTTCGTTTTCAACTAGCTTTTCATATTTTGGAATACGGATTTCCATTTTCTTCTTTAGTTGGGCGGCATACAGTTGTTTGTTGTACTTTTTAATTTCCTCCTCCGTTACCTCGTAGCGCTTAGCGATGCCGTAAAGTGTTTCTCTTTTTCTTACTTTATGTTTTGAAAATCCAATAGGTTCTCGTTTTATAACGGAATCCTGCATCACATTTGAAATCAAATCCTCAACACCAGAAGTATTTGTAACAGTTATGCTCTTGGCTTCAGGTACTACCAAAATAGTATTTACGGCCAACTTAGAACCGTCCTTTATTTCCTTATTGTATTGAAGTATGCTCTGGGTAGAAACTCCGTACTTTGCCGCTACGCTTTGTACTGTTTCCCCTTTCTTAACCGCATGGGTCGTGAATTTTTGCGCCAAAAGATTGGCACTTGCTAATAAACAAAGCACTACTGTTGCAAAAAGTGTTTTTAAACTATATTTCATTTTATTCCCATTCTATGGTTGCTGGCGGTTTGGAACTTATATCATATACGACACGATTCACTCCAGGGACTTTATTGATGATGTCATTTGATGTTTTTTGTAAAAACTCATAGGGTAAATTCACCCAATCTGCCGTCATCCCATCCGTACTTTCCACCGCTCGTAAAGCTACACATTTTTCATAAGTGCGCTCGTCACCCATTACCCCTACACTATTTACGGGTAATAGCATGGCTCCGGCCTGCCAAACTTTATCATACAATCCCCAATCTCGCAATCCTTGAATAAAAATATGATCCACTTCCTGTAAAATAGCAACTTTTTCTCTGGTGATATCTCCTAAAATACGAATCGCTAATCCAGGTCCTGGAAAAGGATGGCGTCCCAATCGCTCATCGCCTACCTCCATACTTTTACCTACGCGCCGTACTTCGTCCTTAAACAACATTTTCAAGGGCTCCACTACCTTCAATTTCATGAAATCTGGCAAACCGCCCACATTATGGTGACTTTTAATAGTGGCAGATGGCCCTCCCGTACCGGAAACCGATTCTATAACATCCGGATAAATAGTGCCCTGTGCCAGCCATTTGGCGTCTTCTATCAAATGCGACTCATCATCAAAAACCTCTATAAAAACGCGACCAATAATCTTACGCTTGGTCTCCGGGTCGCTTTCTCCTGCCAAGGCATCCAAAAAACGTGCCGAAGCATCTACGCCTTTCACATTTAAGCCCATCCCTTCATACTGCTTCAACACGTCTTCAAATTCGTTTTTACGCAAAAGACCGTTGTTTACGAAGATGCAGTGCAAGTGCTTTCCAATGGCTTTGTGCAATAAAACCGCTGCAACCGTGGAATCTACACCACCGGACAAACCGAGTATTACCTTATCGTTTCCTATTTTTTCTTTTAGATCATCTACCGTAGAGTCAACAAAGGCATCTGGTGTCCATGTTTGGGCAACGCCGGCTATGTGTACTAAGAAATTCTCCAACAACTGCTTCCCGTCCGTAGAATGGTATACCTCTGGGTGAAATTGTATACCATACGTTTCTTCCCCGTCAAATTTAAAAGCTGCGTTCTCCACATCGTGGGTACTAGCAAGCAGTTTGGCGTTTTCTGGAAGCTTTTTAATAGTATCGGCATGGCTCATCCATACTTGGCTACCGATAGCTATGCCCTTTAAAAAAGGATGTTCTGATTCAACGCCAGAGAGATTGGCCCTCCCGTATTCACGAGTATTAGACTTCTCTACACTACCCCCGTTAAAATGCGCCAAATATTGTGCTCCGTAACAGACTCCCAATAGCGGTTTTTTACCTCTAATATTAGAAAGGTCTGGGTGCGGTGCATCATCTGCTCGTACCGAAAATGGTGAGCCTGATAAAATTACCGCCTTGTAGCTATCCAAGTCAGCGGGTACTTTATTATACGGTTTTATTTCACAGAAAATATTTAGTTCGCGCACCCGCCTGGCGATGAGTTGTGTATACTGCGAACCGAAATCTAAAATGAGGACATTATTTTGCATGGGCAAAAATAGGAATTTGAACGTTTTGTTAAAGTATCTTTTAGGTATATTTATCTTTTAAAATTAACAACGCTAATATGAAACATATCTCAGCAATAATTTTTGGAGCTGCCATCGTTATTGCAGCCTACTTTTTGGGTAATGCCTATGTGAATCGGGCAAATCCTCCACAAATTATATCCGTAACAGGTTTGGGCAATGAAAACTTTACGTCTGATCTTATTGTCTGGGAAGGACAGTTTTCTGCAAACAATGGAAATCTTAAAGCTGCTTTTGAACAATTGAACAGCGATAAGGATATTGTGCGTTCCTACTTGGTCTCCAAAGGTATCGATGAAGGCAATATCATCTTTAATAGCGTACAGACCACAGAGCAACGTGATAACAAATACGAAAACGGAAATTTCGTAGGTAGTACGTTTCGGGGCTATCAATTGACACAAACCATAAAAATAGAATCCCAAAATGTTGCAGTTATAGAAGGGGTTGCAAGGGAAATCACCGAATTATTAAATAAAGGAGTTCAGTTTAATTCGTATCCGCCAAGATATTACTATACCAAATTAGCGGATTTAAAAATAGAAATGATTTCGAAGGCCACGGAGGATGCGCGGCTTAGAGCGGAAAGTATTGCCCAAAATTCGGGTAGCGTGCTGGGTGATTTGATTTCGGCAAAAATGGGGGTGTTCCAAATAACCGGACAAAACTCTGGAGAAGATTATTCTTGGGGCGGTTCTTTTAATACCTCATCAAAAAATAAAACAGCTTCGATTACGATGCGATTGGATTATAAAGTGAAGTAATCTATTCGAATAATTCTTTAAAACAAAGGCTCATCTTTCAGTAAACGCAGCTCTTATGTGAAAAAGCAAAAAGCTTGGGAACCACCCCAAGCTTTTTCTTCAAAATCAAAAACCAACTAAAATGAATTATCACATGAATAATTCAAAATTCTTTTTCACAGCATTTTAGTATATAACAACTAAGTCTAAATTTACCCTACCTTTAATATTATATTTTACCTAAATATTTTTCAAATGACCCAGCAATTTTTGAACGAAGCCAAAGACGAACTGCAAAAAGCTCTAGTGAAAAAAGGGCATCCGTTCCGTTATTTCACCCTGGCTACGGTAGGCTTAGATAAGATGGCAAGACTACGCACTGTAGTGCTACGTAAAATAACGCAAGATTTAAAGTTGATTTTCTATACGGACAGGCGCTCCAAAAAAATTACACACATCACCGAGAATTCCAAAGTCAGCCTATTATTCTATCATCCGAAACTAATGCTCCAACTAAAAATTGAAGGTAAAGCTAGGATAGTGAAGGATGAAGACATGTTAAAAACATATTGGAACGGAATACAACCCAATAGCAGAAAGGATTATATCACCCAACAAGCACCGGGAAGCACTTTAAAAAGTCCAGATACAGTCGAATACCTAGACGAAGAAAACCATTTCTGTATGGTAGAGATAGAGCCGTTTAAGATAGAATACCTAAAACTAAAACGACCCAATCATCTTAGGGTTCGCTTTTCTAAAGACGATGATAAGTGGGATGGAGAATTTCTAGTTCCTTAAACTTATTAATTTTACAAAAGCACAGTTCTATTCCATACTATTCAAAATATCCTTGATATCAGTTTCCGTAGTATCTGGATTAATGAAACAGAAACGGCTTACAGTTTCATAGCCATCTGCAGTTTTCCACTTTGTAGGTGTTACCAAGGCGAAACCGGCTTCGTGATTTTTATAGGTCCAATTGCGATAGTCATCTGGCTCCCAACCTTTACGCCGGTATAGCACACAAGACAAACTGGGCTCTCGAACCAATTCCAACAAAGGGTGGGCAGCAATCAATTTACCCGCAGTATTGGCTAACTTTATTCCTTCTTCCACCGCCCATGCATATTTTTCAGTGCCATGGGTAGCCAGGGAATACCAGAGCGGCAAGCCTCGTAAACGGCGTGTCAATTGTATTTGATAATCAGAGGGGTTAAACCCGTGTGCTCCTTCATCCTTAAATATTTCTAAATAAGAACCTTCTTGGGAATGTGCTTCTTTTGCCTCCTCAGGATTCTTATATAGTACCGCTCCACAATCATAAGGAGAAAAAAGCCACTTGTGAGGATCAATAGTAACACTGTCCGCTCGCTCAATACCGTTGAATAAATGTCTAACGGATTTCGCCGCCAAAGCACCACCGCCATAGGCGGCATCTACATGAAACCACAATTGTTCTTTTTCACATACGTCCGCCACTCCCGATAAGTCATCTATAATTCCCGCGTTGGTAGTACCTCCTGTTGCTACTACGGCAAATACTCTGGCTCTTTCATGGGCATCCAGCCCATTGATTACGGACTGTAATGCGGCACCGGACATCGCATCCTCTGTTTCTACCAAACGAACATCTACATCTATAACCTTGGCCATAGCCTTGATTGAGGAATGAGCGCCAATAGAAGTAATCATTAAGCCCTTTACGTTTTGATTCTTGGAGTCTTTTCTCCATTTTTCACGAGCCGCCACCAAGGCAGAAAGATTGGCGGCTGTACCGCCACTTGTAAACACTCCAAAAGCAGGCTTTGGCATACCCGTGAGCGATACCAACCATTGCATAGCCTCGTTCTCACAAAAAATACCACCAGCCCCTTCCATCCAATAGGCACCATGAATACTGGATGCAGAAGTTACCAAATCAAACAAAATCGCTGCCCTTGTTGGAGCGGCAGGAACAAAGGCCAAATGCCTAGGATGGTCTATAGGCACCGTAGCCTTGACCAAAATATCACGGAACAACTCAAAGGCCTTCTCCCCTCCTATTCCGCTGTTTGTAACGGTTTCGCCCACCAAAGCGCGGAGTTCGGCCTCCGTTTTGGGTTTGCCTAATTCAGGGTTAGTTTTGGTGATTCGATTAATGGCATATTTGACCACATCTAAAGTCATTTCAACCATTTCTATATCTATGTCGTGCATTTTGTTTTGTTGTTAGTGGGCTCAGTCCAAAAATACACCTCTTTACAGCTTGTATACAAATAGATGAGTAAATTGGTCATAAGAGAACGGATAGAGATTCATTTCTCTACCCAGTATTTGATGCACCGATAGCCTAGCAAGAAACTTCGACTAGGTATGCTAGTGCAAATCAGGTTATCATGGTAAAACAACAAGGAATAAAAAGCGAAATTTAAATAACAAACTCTCGAGGTTACCCACCCCTAGCCCCGCCCAAGAGGGGAATAGCTTTTTATTATGATAAATCAATTTTAAAAAATAAGAAATCCCTATTCCGCGGTGAGGATTACGAATTCTTGCTTTAACGGATTCAAAGCTTTGAACAACATAGGTATAAGCGCCTCCCCATATTCCAAATAAAGTTCAGAAAAATTAAGGTTACGTTCTTGGAGCGATTTTCCAGGAAAGAGCTCGTTCTGCAAATCTGCTAAGCGGCTTACATGGTCTGCCAATTTATGCTTCTGCGCTTTCAATAAGCGCTTTTCCAGATGGTCCAGTCCTTTTTTCTGCTTCACTTCTTGGGCCTTTACTGCTCCTAAAAATGATTTGTCCGTTTGTTCCGCTACTTCATACAGTGATTTAAACTGTTCTTCCAACTGTTTTCTCTGGGGGGTAAAATCAATATTTATATTGGAAACCTGACGTATTTTTTTATTGATTAGCGTATTTTGTTTTAAGAAAACCTCCTCCAACGAGATATTAAGTTTATGTAATTTCTCCTTTTGTTTTTGAGTGATAACCAAAGCTGAGTTTCTAAGCAATAGCATAGGGAAGGGAACTTTCATCGCCTCAAAGGCTGTTTTTAATTCCAGCCAATAGGCCAACTCTCCGCCACCGCCTATGTAACAAAGGTTAGGTAATATTACTTCTTGATACAAAGGTCTGGCGATTACGTTAGGGGAAAATCGTTCTGGATGCGCCTGTAGCTCCTCCAACAATGCCTCTTTGGAGAATTTAATGTTTGTATCATTCACATAATACATACCATCTCGCTCTACGATTCGTTCACGTAATCCATCAATCAAATAGAAATAATTAATTTCCCTAGGGTTCACCTGCACGCCATAGTCGGTTTCCAACCCCTGCAATTTCACTATCGTTTCCGAAACCGCTTTATGAGCAGTTTGCTCCAGAATATCCTTTTTAGCGAAGGGTATCAACAAACTTTTTAGACGGGCATCGTCTCCATCTACAATAACTAAACCATAAGCTCCAAACAATTCATTGGCCAGATACCGCGTAGCTTCCGTTAAATTCTTGTGCTTCAAATAGGCTGCATCAAAAAGCGCATTTAAGGTTTTGGCGTTGATATTAGTTCCTAATAGATTCAAATATGTTGTGAGTACCTCTTCTAATCCGTCCGTAGTCAAATGCCCTACAGCGCCGGAGGCATCTTTGTTCCATTGTATTTTTTTTCCTTTGAAATTAAAGTAATTTATTTCCTCAAAGTCATGATCTTCCGTGGCCATCCAATATACGGGTACAAAATGCTGTTCCGGATATTTCTTTTTGAGCGTCTCACAAAGATTGATAGTAGAGATGATTTTATAAAGAAAGTAGAGCGGACCGGTGAATAGGTTTAGTTGATGACCGGTAACTACAGTAAATGTATTTTCGTCGGTTACTGCGGTAATATGCTGTTGGGTTCTTTTAGAGACCGTATAATTTTCATATTGATGCATCAATGCAGTCTGCAATACCTGCCTGTTCTCCAATGGAAAACTAGCCTTTTTCTCCGCTATTTGTTCTCGAAAATTTTCCAAATTCGGAAACCGATTATAAAACGGGGCTAGTTGGCCGTCCTCAGAAATATAATCGCAAATGAGCTTTGAAAAATAACCTGTGTTTCTAAAAGGCAAACAATCGATATCCATATGTACACAAAAATGAAAATAAATATAAAACGCTGTGTTATTTAAGTTCATAAAAGTACGTTAATTAGATGAAAATCGAGTTTTTAGGTAGATGAACAAAAAGGAAAACCCCACAACTGTATTTCAACAATAATTTATTAGATTTGAATCTACCGTTTATAAAAATGATTTTATGAGGAAATTTCTACTTACACTGCTTTTGCTCTTACCATTACTAGCCATTTCACAATTAAAATCCCCATCAGATTTTTTGGGTTATGAATTGGGCAGTCAGTTTACGCGTCACCATCAGGTACTGGATTATTATGAATATTTAGCAGCACAGGAACCAAATCGAATGGTTTTGAAGGATTATGGAATGACGAATGAACGCAGACGATTGGTATTAGCCTATGTTTCATCGACCTCCAATATGGGACAGCTAGAAAACATTAGAGAAGAGCATTTAAAAAATACGAAAGGGGCTGGAGAACCAGACAAAGCGATTGTTTGGTTGAGTTACAATGTTCATGGCAACGAGAGTGTTAGCACAGAAGCCTCCATGCAAACAATTTATGATCTATTAACCAAGAAAAGTGATTATTTAGAGAATACGGTGGTCATAATTGACCCATGTATTAACCCTGATGGTCGTGATCGTTATGTAAATTGGTACAATCAGTATAAAAACACACCCAATAATGTAGATCCAAATTCCAAGGAACATCATGAGGGCTGGTGGAGCGGCAGAAGTAATCACTACATGTTTGATTTGAACAGGGATTGGGCATGGTTGACACAAGTAGAAAGTCAGCAACGCTTAAAAGAATTTAATAAATGGCTACCTCATGTACATGTAGATTTTCATGAACAAGGTGTGGATAATCCCTATTATTTTGCGCCTGCGGCAGAACCTTATCATGAAGTGATTACCGATTTTCAGCGCGATTTTCAAAAGACTATTGGAAAGAACCACGCCAAATATTTTGATGAAAATGGATGGTTCTATTTTACTAAGGAAGTATTCGATTTATTATACCCCAGTTATGGTGACACCTACCCTACCTATAATGGTGGTATAGGTATGACTTATGAGCAGGGTGGTAGCGGCCGTGCCGGCCTCGGAATCATTACCAGCATTGGTGATACCCTTACCCTAAAAGACCGTATTGCTCACCACTATACTACTGGACTTTCTACTGTAGAAGTAGCTAGTAAAAATGCACAGCAATTAAATGACGAATTCAAGAAGTTCTATCAAAACAAAAACTTCAAATACAAAAGCTATGTCCTAAATGGCAATAGTGCCAAATTAAACGCCCTGGGTAGATTACTTGAACAGCACGAGATAGAATATGGATTTGGCACGAATAGCTCCGCTAAGGGTTTCGACTACACTACTGGTAAAACAGGCAGCATAAAGGTATCGGAAAACAGTATGATAGTCTCTACGAACCAATCAAAAGGTACCTTAGTAAAAGTGCTTTTTGAGCCAAAAGCAAAGCTTAGCGATTCCGTTACTTACGATATTACGGCGTGGTCCTTGCCTTACGCTTATGGTCTTGATGCCCTTGCATCAGAAAATAGCATAAGTCAGAACAAGAAGATGGTCGCAAGCTTAACTTCCGCCAATAAAATAAACGCAACTAACTATGCGTATGTTAGCGATTGGAACAGCCTTACCGATGCTAAATTCTTAGCGGCACTGTTAAAAAATGAGATTAGAGTACGTACAGCGCACAAGCCTTTTTCAGTTGATGGCGCTTCCTACAAACGAGGAAGTTTGATTATTACCTTGTCTGATAATAAAAATCATAAAGACTTCGTGGGGACACTGAAATCAGTGTTAAACAATCATCCAGAAATTAATTTAGGTATTGCTACCACCGGATTTGTTGATAGTGGAAAGGATTTTGGATCTAGATATGTAGATATGATTCCGGATACTAAAATAGCTATATTGGCCGGAGATCCAACTTCTACCCTGCGTTTTGGTGAAATATGGCACTTTTTTGAGCAACAATTAGAATACCCTGTTGCTGTGTTAGACGAAAGCTACTTTAACCGAGTTGATCTTTCCAAATACGACGTGCTGATCCTACCGGACGGACGTGGTTACGGCAGTTTTCTTAAAGAGGATATGACGAAAAAAATAACTGATTGGGTAAGTGCCGGTGGTAAGCTCATTGCAATGGGCGGCTCGATTGATGCGCTAGCAACCAATAAAAGTTTTAAAATAAAGAAAAAAGAAACCGAAAAAGATAGCACTGTAAATCTACAATCTTTTGATGTTTCCGAACGGGAGCGTATAAAATTCTCTATTACAGGTGCTATTTTCAAAACTACTGTTGACCCTACCAACCCTTTGGCCTATGGATATGATAATTCCTATTTTACACTAAAACTTGGCAACCGAAGCTATGACTATTTAGATGGTGGCTCTGCAGTATATCTTACAGAAGGCCAAAACAAACCCATCTCCGGTTTTGCAGGTAGTGAAGCCGTTAAGCAAATCAATGAGAGTTTGGTATTTGGAACACAGCAAATGGGCAGTGGGAAAGTCATTTATATGGTAGATAATCCACTGTTCAGGGGCTTCTGGGAGAACGGTAAATTATTCTTTGCCAATGCATTATTTATGGTAAACTAAAATGCAACATATATGAAAGAATACAAAGTTGAAACCCTTATTTATTACAGTAAAATTACGCTAGATACCAAGCATATTGCAAATTCATCAAAAGCGGAAATACAGGAAAAACTGAATGACTATGCAAAAGATGGGTGGCGTTTGGCTTCTACGGATGCTACCAATTTTGGTGCTGCCGTATATATCTACTTGTATTTTGATCGGTAGGGTTTTAGCACAGATGTGATTACTCATTATCTATTACAAGGGATTCAGTGAGTTACCTTATCAAAAACCCGCTTATCTTGCCAACAAATTTGAAGTTGTGTCGTTCTATTATCCATTGATAATCCCATGGATGAACGATGTAAAACCAAACTGGTATGGCGAACAATCAAGAACATATAGTCAAGCTTTTAGAAAAACTAGAGCTATTATTAAAAAAACAAGAGGGCTTTAATGCAGAGGTTAATGAACTAAAGAAGGATATTTTAAAATTACGAAATAGCCCTTTAGAGGAAGTAGATACACCCATTGAAGCCATAAGCGAAGAGAATCAACCAAAAGAGATTACAGCAGAAATAGAAAAGCCAGTTGATTTTACTGCTAGTCCAATTGAAAAAGAAGGACCTATTCCAGCTCAAAAACAGGCTGCTATCCCTAAAAAAGGAAAATCAAACATTGAGAAATTTATTGGTGAAAACCTTATCAATAAAATTGGTATTCTTATTACTATTATTGGTGTGGTCATCGGTGCTAAATATTCCATAGAAAACAATCTTATAAGTCCGCTGACCCGAATTATTCTTGGTTATGCCCTTGGATTGGGACTTATAGGTTTCGGTATAAAGCTAAAAGTTAAATACACCAGTTATAGTGCTGTCTTGGTTAGTGGAGCTTTGGCCATCATGTACTTTATAACCTTTGCGGGTTATAGTTTTTACGAGCTCTTTCCTCAAGTTTTCGCATTTGGACTCATGTTATTGATTACCGTTTTTGGAGTCGTTGCATCCCTAAACTACAACAAGCAAATAATTGCCCATATAGGACTGGTGGGTGCCTATGCCGTCCCCTTTTTATTGAGCAACGATTCAGGCAACATAACAATTCTATTTAGTTATATCGCTATCATTAACCTTGGTATTCTTTTCATTTCGCTTAAAAAGTATTGGAAGGCACTGTATTATGTCTCATTCGCCTTTACTTGGTTGAGTTATTTGGTTTGGCGTGTCTTCTCCTATTCAACGGCTAATCATTATCAACTGGCGCTGCTCTTCCTAGCACTATTTTTCCTCATATTTTATGCGACGTTCTTAGGTTATAAATTGATTAAATCGGAAAAATTTAAGATATCAGATGTATTTATGCTCTTGCTAAATTCTTTTATTTTTTATGCTTTAGGATTCAGTTTACTCGAAGAACACGAATCAGGACAACACCTGTTAGGCGTATTTACCTTAGCCAATGCCGTTGTACATTTTGGGGTAACTACGATGATTTACAAAAAGAAGCTTGCAGACAAAAACTTGTTTTATTTGGCTGCTGGTTTGGTACTAACCTTTATCACTATTGCCATACCTGTACAATTGGATGGAAATTGGGTTACCCTATTATGGATGGCAGAGGCCGCTTTGCTGTTCTGGATTGGTAGGTCTAAACAGGTAAAGGCATACGAATATATGTCCTACCCGTTAATGATTTTGGCTTTCTTTAGCTTAATCCATGACTGGGGAAACAGCTACAATTCAGGGTATTATTCTGATGATTTCACTCCATTGAGAACAATTTTGAATAGTACCTTCTTAACAGGTATATTGTTTCTGGCTGCTTTTGGCTTCATTAACTGGGTTCAAAACAAGTATGTTTTAGTTTCAGCCAATGGCAAGAAAAGTGTTATCTCCAAAATTATGGTATTCACCATACCAAGCATCTTACTCTTTGTACTTTTCAGTACGTTCTATATGGAACTGGAATACTACTTTTCAAAATTGTTCTGGGCATCGGAAATAGCGATTCAGGATGCGGATGGTTATGATATGACCAACCATAATTACGATATAAACGATTTTAAAAGCATTTGGCTCATTAGCTATAGTTTATTGTTTGTTAGCCTATTAAGCCTTGTAAATAGTCTGAAGCTAAAAAACAGGGTGCTAGGCATTGTCACTTTGGTTTTGGCGATTATGGCCGGATTGGTATTTCTAGCAGGCGGACTTTACACCCTTAGCGAGCTCAGAGAAAGTTACCTCCACGGTACGTTGAACGAGTATTACAACATCACAAATTATAATATCTGGATTCGCTATGTGGCATTCACCTTTTTTGCTTTGTTGGTTTTCTCCATTCATAAATTAATACGACAAGATTTTCTGCGCATCAATTTCAAAATACCATTTGAGCTGCTAGTACACACCAGTATTTTATGGATAGTTAGTAGCGAACTTATCAATTGGATGGCTATTTCGGAATTTGACCAATCTTATAAACTAGGGCTGAGTATCCTTTGGGGCGTATATGCCTTACTTTTAATTATACTTGGTATTTGGAAGAACAAGAAGTATCTACGTATTTCCGCCATTGTGCTTTTTGGTGTTACCTTGGTTAAACTGTTCTTTTACGATATCGCATCGCTTAATGGTATTTCAAAAACCATCGTATTTGTATCCTTAGGTCTATTACTTTTGATTATCTCCTTCCTATACAACAAATACAAACATAAAATTACTGACGAAAATGAAGCGTAAATCTATATCTCTATTCTTACTACTTTGCCCTTTGGCACTTTTAGCCCAGCTGAAGGAGTACAAGGTTCAAATCCCACTCAGTGCGGTAAGTGATACTTGGCATACCGTAACACTTCCAACATCGGTTTTTGATGAGGTAAATGACGATTTCTCGGATATCAGAATATACGGTATCACCGCAAAGGACACGATAGAAGTGCCTTATGTATTGCATTCCTCTGGTCCAACAGGTATAGCGTCTGCACTAGAATTTGAGCTAATCAACAGCACCTCAAACACAAGCGGTTATTTTTACACGTATGCGGTTCCAGTTAACAAACCTATTAATGCGATAGCGCTTTCTTTTGAAAATAAAAATTTTGATTGGAACGTAACCTTAGAAGGAAGTCAAAATCAAAAACAGTGGTTTACGATTCTGGAAGACTATAGGATATTGTCCATCCAAAACAAGCAAACTAACTATACATTTACGGAACTTACTTTTCCAGATGCCCAGTACACCTATTACAGAATCCATATAAAAACTGATGCTGTTCCCAAATTAAAATCCTCAAGTATACTCCTAAACAAGAGCGTTCCTGCAACATTTGTAGATTACAATACGGAAGACATCAGCATATCCCAAAAAGGAAAAACCACCAGCATTGATGTAAATCTGAAAGGCCGTTTCCCTACCACCTATTTGAAAGTGAACATAAAAGACGATTATGACTTTTATAGGCCCATTTCGGTTTCTTATGTAATTGATAGCGCAAAAACCGAGAAGGGATGGAAATACAGTTACCAGAATTTATTTACGGGTACCTTAACTTCATTAGAAAAAAAAGGTTTTTCATTTAAAAACACTATGCTAGGCAAGGTTCGCATCAGCATACAAAATTATGACAATCCTTCCTTAAAAATTGAATCCGTAAATCTAAAAGGATATTCCTATGAATTGATAGGACGTTTTACCGAGCCGGCTAAGTACTATTTGACCTATGGTAATCCCAGTGCCCACGCTCCTAAATATGATCTACAACAATCTGGTTTTGAGCTGCCTGAAAATAGTACTTCCCTTGCACTTGGAAAGGTAGAAAATATTGAAAAGCCTACTACTGCCAAACAAGCTCCTCTTTTTGAAAACAAGTTGTGGTTATGGGGCATAATGGGACTTATAATTTTGGTATTGGGTGGCGCTACCTTAAAAATGATGAAGGAGAAAGGGTAAATTAAATATTAGACAACATAATAATTTCGTAAAGGAATAGTCACCTTTTAATGAAAAATGAAATCAACAATAAAACAACCTAGAGTTGTCACTCAAATCGTAGCAACCCAAAGAAATCGGGCTGGTGAAAATCCGGTCGCTCTGTACTCACCGGACTCCAGGTAAGGTAGTGTGGTTGCATGGTATCATCGCCACATTTATAAAAATTTGCATTGGCCGTCAACTGTGCCAATTGAAGCCCTTGATGATGAATAAAGACCGATTTGGGAATAACCACGGTCATTTCCCATGAATGATTCCCGCTTTTTTCTTCAAACATTTTATTTCCGAGAGATGATGCTATTTGTATTTCATTTTCTATCACCTCTTCTGGTACAAACACTCGCTCATTTCTACCAGGTCCATAAGCCAATTGAACTGTACCAATACAATTAAACTCAAAATTATAATAATTCCCAGTTTGGTCAGGATCAACAAAAAATTCTACGCAACTATCCCTATGCGTAGCCGAATTGGTTTCAGTCTGTTGCGCTAAAATATGATTCTCGTTTACATAGAACTTTAACCATATTTGGTCGTTGTCATGGGCAATTCTGAATTTGACATCAGGGGCATAGGAAAAAGTATCCCAATTTACCATGGGTATACCCTGTAGTTGTGTGTCTTTTTCGAGTATTACACCTATTTCTTTAATAGTACTGGAAGTAGGAGCGCTGATTTGTTTTACGAGCAGTTCTTTTTTCATATGGGTTTAGAAAAACAGTGTGAAAACGTAAAAATCAATACCATCGTCAAGAGACTGCGACCGATAGTTTGTTTAAAATATTTTAGTGGTTTCCTAGTAAAAATAGTGTTCAAAGCTAACAGACTGCCTTAAAGTACATATTTTCTTTTACTGCAACACTAAACGATTGCTTATTGTAGAAGTACTTGAATTAAGATAGATTAGAATGTGTTTGAGCCTTTTGGCCTTCATTTCCCCTCCTAAAGCGCTATACCTCAAATAAAAATGGATGACAAATTCTCATTGGACTGTGCTTCATAAGCTAAAAATACACTTCTAACTATCGTTTTTTAAGAAACTGGTTCCCCATACAAATCAAAATCCGCTGCCTCAGTGATTTTTATATCCACGAATTCACCCTGTTTTACGTAATGCTTTGCAGCATCTATCAAAACCTCATTGTCAACATCAGGAGAATCAAATTCTGTCCTACCCACAAAATAGTTACCCTCTTTACGATCAATAATACAACGGAAGGTCTGTCCTATTTTTTGTTGGTTTAGTTCCCATGAAATTTGCGATTGTAATTCCATAATCTCGTTGGCGCGCTCCTGTTTCACATCCTCAGGAATATTATCCTCCAAGTTATAAGCATGGGTATTTTCTTCATGACTATAGGTAAAACAACCCAAACGCTCAAAACGCATTTCCTCTACCCATTGTTTTAAGGTCTGGAAATCTTCCTCGGTCTCACCAGGGTAACCAACAATCAAGGTAGTACGAATGGTCATATTAGGTACAGCAGCCCTAAAATCCTGTAATAATTTTGTGGTCTTTGCTTGTGTGGTTCCGCGTCGCATACTTTTAAGTATGCTATCCGCTATATGCTGTAAAGGAATGTCTAGATAATTACAGACCTTGGGCTCACGGTTCATCACATCCAACACATCCATTGGAAATCCTGTTGGGAAGGCATAGTGCAAACGTATCCATTCTATACCATCTACCTTAACCAAGTTATCAAGTAATTCAGCAAGATTCCGTTTTTTGTAAAGATCCAACCCGTAATAGGTAAGGTCTTGTGCTATTAAAACCAGCTCTTTTACCCCTTTTGCAGCAAGTTTTTCGGCTTCGGTAACTAAATCTTCAATTGGTTTACTTTTATGTTTACCGCGCATCAAGGGGATGGCGCAAAACGAACAAGGTCGGTCACAACCTTCCGCAATTTTCAGATAAGCATAATTTTTCGGCGTTGTGGTTAAACGCTCCCCAATAAGCTCATGCTTATAATCTGCTCCTAATGCTTTTAAAAGGCTAGGTAGTTCACTGGTACCAAAGTATTCATCTACATTTGGAATCTCCTTTTGTAAATCTGGCTTATATCGCTCACTCAGACAACCGGTGACAAAAACCTTATCTACAGTGCCAGCTTCCTTCTTCTGTACATACTCCAAAATCGTATTTATGCTCTCTTCCTTTGCATTGGCAATAAACCCACAGGTATTGATTACAACCACATTGCCTTCCTCCTCATGCACCACATCTTTATTGTTGGCTTTCAATTGGCCCATCAGTACTTCAGAATCGTAGACATTCTTGCTACAACCTAGCGTTACTACGTTGATTTTGTTCTTCTTAAGTGATTTTGTACGCATAGCTTTTTTTATGGGAACGGATTACCGTTTAAGGAGGTGCAAAAATACAATATGACTACCGAACAAGGCCTATTTCACACGATTTCTTTGATTTATACGTTAAACCATAAGGGCCATTAGGTGTCCAACACTAAAACTATAGTTATGAAAAATACAACACCTGTGTTTTTATTGATTATCGGCCTACTATCCATAGCCTGTTCCACTGATGCTGATACTGCAATCCAAGATGATTTTATTAGCGAACAAACAGCTACAAACCTGTATTTTCCACCATTAAATTCTACCGAATGGGAGACCACGACCTTGAATGAACTAAAATGGGACGAGGTTGCCGCTCAAGCATTATATACGTTCTTAGAAGAAAAAAACACAAAAGCTTTCATAGTGCTAAAAAACGGAAGAATAGCCGTGGAATGGTATGAAACGGATTTTACCCAGGACTCTCCATGGTATTGGGCATCGGCAGGAAAAACATTGACCTCGTTTACCACAGGAATCGCTCAAGAGGAAGGCTTTTTAGCATTGACGGATAAAAGTTCCGATTACTTGGGTGAAGGTTGGACATCACTCACCCCAGCAAAAGAGGGTTTGATTACCGTTTGGAACCAACTGTGCATGACTACTGGAATGGATGATACCCAAGGGGATTGTAAAACACCAGAATGTCTTACCTATATAACAGATGCAGGAACACGTTGGTCTTACCATAACGCGCCGTATACCTTATTACAAGATGTGATTAGCAATGCGTCAAATACTGATTTCCACACCTATTTTGATTCTAAATTAAGAGACCGGATTGGAATGACCGGCCAGTGGGTTTCTACCAATGGCTCCAATAATGTGTATTGGAGTACAGCGCGCAGTATGGCGCGGTTTGGACTCTTAAACCTGAACAATGGGGTCTGGGATGAAACGACACTATTAGGAGATACTGATTATTTAGAGCGTATGAAAAATACTTCTCAAGACTTAAATAAATCCTATGGATATCTATGGTGGTTAAATGGTAAAGAAAGTGCTATGATACCGCAATCCCAAGTTGTTTTTGATACACCATTAATGTCTAATGCTCCCGAAGATTTATATGCGGGACTAGGGAAAAACGACCAAAAACTATACATCGTTCCCAGTCAAAATTTGGTAGTTGTAAGAATGGGAGAAGATACTGGTGTTGCCACATTGGGGCCTTCCAGTTTTGATAATGAGTTATGGGGGTTGATAAATTCAATCATTGATTAGATATTAGGAAAATTACCCCAACGCGCTTGTAAGCAACAAATCAATATCGTAAACGTAGATTCTTGCTATTCTATTGATATCCCATAGGCATTTTCCTATTCTTAAAGGCCTTTTCATAAGCCGCTCCCAATCGCAGCAGTTCGGCTTCTTTCAGCTGTTTTGCAATAAAGGTGAGGCTTATAGGTTCTCCAGAATTTTTATAGCCCATGGGCACCGTCAACGCTGGATATTTGGCGACAGCAGCATAACCAGCATGGTAGTTATTAATGGATAGCACGGCATCCAAATCCTCTGTGTCCAGTACGGTATCAAAGAATGTGCGCCCGCTATTTTCCAACCGATGTTTTATCTCCTCCAAGCCTTTTGCACTTGTGCTATCGGCCAAAATACCATGGAACAAAGCTTGTCCGTATGGAATTCTTATCAGCGAGTCGGTAGCATTGAAAGCTACGGCATCCACAATATTCTTAATGTTGACCTTGTTAGCATCGGTCTTGGTTTCAAGATACTTGGGCAAATCGTTACGCATATCTATATTAAGAATACTCAGAAACCCTTCCATGGAAATTTCTGGCGGTGTAAATTCGATAATTTTGGCTCCCAAGGCTCGCATACGTTCTATGGTAGCCTTATAGATCGAGTCACTTTCTAGTAATGTTGAAAAAGCACCAAGGCGCATTTCCGTGAAGTCTTTAGGGTGTAAGCCAGCGGACAATATCCCCGGAAATTGATTATTGACAGACGTAATATCTGCCACATCATAACCCATCATTGCAGACAACAAAATAGCATTGTCCGTTATATTTTTAGTCATAGGTCCTGGTGTATCTAAAGTGCTAGAAATAGGCACGATTCCCGAGCGACTCAACAAACCAATAGTAGGCTTTAACCCTACCACCGAATTTTGACTACTGGGCGATAAGATAGAACCCGAAGTTTCTGTTCCCACGGCCGCAACTGCATAATTGGCTGCTACCGAAGTTCCACTACCAGAACTGGAACCACCAGTTTCAAACACACCTCTACCATAGGGGTTCATGGTCTGGCCACCAACCGCGCTATAGCCCACGGGACAACCAGAGCATAAAAAATAGGCCCATTCGCTTAAGTTTACCTTGCCAAGTATCAAAGCTCCTTTTTCCTTTAACTGCGTTACGATAAAGGCATCTTCCACTTCGTTATTGAGTAAGGCAACAGAGCCTGCCGTGGTATTCATCCCTTTAGTATTGATGTTATCCTTTAATAGAATAGGCATCCCGTAAACAGGATGTCGAGACTTCGGTGCGGTGCCATTTTTAATCAGTACGTCCAAAACTCTCGCTTCCTCAAGGACATTCTTGTTTAGCGCTAGTATTGTGTTTAGGGTTGTTTTATTATTTAGTTCGTATTCATAGATGCGATACAAGTAAAACAGCACCAAATTCTCATAGGTTAACAAACCATCCTTTATACTTTTTTGAAGCACAAAAATATTTTGCTCTAAAATCAAGGGTTTTAAGGCCTGATACGTTTCCTCGGTCATTTTTGAAACGGCATCATACAAGGGCAAAAAGACATCGTTCTTGTCCAAAACCTTGGACTGTATTAAACGATACCGCATGCGTTTTGTTTCATGATCGGCATTCGCGGCTACATCTGCTACATCGTCATACGGCTCCCAAATACGAAGCTTCTCAACCGTTTCCTTTGCACCTTGGTTACAAGATGCCATTACAACACAAAATAGCACTAGCAACAACTTCCTCATTGCTATTCTTTTTTAGAATTTTTCATTTTTTTCCAAACCTTAATGTTCCTCTGATTCATTCTTACAAACTCATCTTTTCCTAAGGATGCTGAAATATCCCTAGATTTTGTGGCGGATAAAACAGCGGTTGTATACCTCCCTAATTCAGCTTGCAACAAAGATTTTATACGGTAAAAATAGTAGGTCTCTCCGCCTAGCTCCAAGGCTTTGTTTACGTATTCTAAGGCTTCAGAAGTTTTGATACCCTGTTCTTGATAATAGCGAGCTATTTCATAATAGGTTTGCGGTGTAGGATCATTATCCAGCTTTTCCTGAATCTGCTTTTCCATGACCAAATAGGTGTCCACCACTATGGGTACCGTTATTTTAGTATGGGCCCATTGCCAATTCATGTTGGCAGCGTTATGCGTAATTCCGTCAAAAAAGATCATAAAATTCTCTTGAAAACTTAAGACTTTGGATGGTATGACAGCTACCCGTAGTGCGTCTTCAGAAGGGTCATATGCTGTTCTACCATCTCCCCAATGGGTCGTATTTTTATGAAAAACGATTTGCCATTCCTTCTCGGTCGGAAAAGCATAGAGCGCATAGGTTCCTTTTGGAAGCATATTTCCTAAAACACTGACATCCGTATCAAATGTAAGCTTGGTGGCTTCATTGGCACCAACCCTCCAAATACGACCATAAGGCACTAAACCGGGAAGGCCATCGAAATCATTTCCGAAGATTAGCCGTCCCTTGACCGCTGGTCTTGAATATTCAATATTAATTTTTGATAAACCTATTTGCTGCTCAATTTTAGCAAAAGGACTCGCTTTGGGATGTTCCAATTGTGCCCAAGAACCAATGGAAACACAATAAATTAAAAAAAATTGTATCGTTTTCAACCTTTTAGTGTAAAGAAAGAATCTACAAATTCGTACTTATTAAATACTTGTAAATCTTCTATGCCTTCACCTACTCCAATGTATTTTACAGGAATCTGAAATTGATCGGAGATTCCTATAACAACCCCACCTTTTGCAGTCCCGTCCAATTTTGTAACCGCTAAAGCAGTCACTTCGGTAGCTTTGGTAAATTGCTTTGCCTGTTCAAAAGCATTTTGCCCTGTAGAGCCATCCAATACCAGCAATACCTCATGTGGCGTACCTTCTACTACCTTTTGCATTACCCGTTTTACCTTAGTAAGCTCGTTCATCAAGTTTACTTTGTTGTGCAAACGTCCGGCTGTATCTATAATAACCACATCAGCATCTTGGGTTAGAGCAGAACTAAGCGTATCAAAAGCGACCGAAGCTGGATCACTACCCATTTGTTGTTTAACTATAGGTACCCCAACGCGATCCGCCCAAACTTGTAACTGATCTATAGCAGCTGCCCTAAAGGTATCTGCAGCTCCTAAAACTACCTTATAGCCTTGTTTTTTTAATTGAAAGGCCAACTTACCTATCGTTGTTGTTTTACCAGCACCATTAACGCCTACAACCATAATCACATATGGCTTTTTATCCTTTGGAATGTGAATCTCTGTAGCATCACCGGTATGAGTTTCGGATAGTAGACCTGCTATTTCTTCTCGTAAAATTCCATTAAGCTCGTCCGTACCCATATATTTATCTTTGGCAACTCGGGCTTCAATACGCTCAATAATCTTTAAAGTGGTATCCACACCAACATCGGATGAAACAAGGACTTCTTCCAGATTATCCAGCACATCATCATCTACCTTGGATTTTCCTGCAACCGCCTTACCAAGCTTAGAAAAGAAGCTTGTTTTGGTCTTTTCCAATCCTTTATCCAAACTTTCCTTCTTCTCAGAAGAAAAAATCTTTTTAAATAAACTCATTTTAGTATCGAATAGTTACTCAAATATAAAACTTAAAAAGCCCCTTTCGTAAGAAAGAGGCTTAATAACGTTTTAAAAAAGTTGTATTATTTCTTTGCAATCCAGGCATCTACCATATCTGGAGCCATAACCGACTCAACAAATACGTAAGCACCACTTTTTGGTGACTTTACCATCTTAATTGCTTTTGTTAATCTTTTAGAGCTTGTCTGTAAACTTGCTACGGTCTTCTTTGCCATGACTAATTATCTTTTATTGTCACTTCCGCTAGGGCGGAAATCAATTTATTTAATTTCTTTATGAACTGTCATTCTCTTAAGAATAGGATTGAATTTTTTAATTTCCATCCTTTCGGGAGTGTTCTTCTTGTTCTTGGTAGTAATATACCTGGACGTTCCAGCTTGTCCCGATTCTTTGTGCTCGGTACATTCTAAAATCACTTGTATTCTGTTGCCTCTTTTTGCCATCGTAATCTATAATTTTCGGGATTATTTTACTAACCCTTTAGCTTTTGCTTCTTTCAATACAGCTGAAATACCTTTCTTGTTGATACTTTTTAAAGCTCTTGCAGAAACTTTTAAAGTAACCCAACGGTCTTCTTCCGGAATGTAAAATCTCTTTTTAGAAAGATTTACATCAAATCTTCTTCTGGTCTTATTGATAGAGAAGGAAACGTTGTTTCCGAACATTGCTCTCTTTCCGGTAATCTCACAAACTTTAGACATTGTGTCGAATTTTTCTTTTAAACAGGGTGCAAATTTATATCATTTTTATCTTACAGCCAACATTCTACTTCACATTTTTAAAATTTCTTTTTGAAGCAACTCAAAGGCCTTGTTTACAGACTTTTGAACAATACGTTCTCTATGCGTACCCATTTGAAATTTTTCTGCAAATACACCTTTTGGCGAAGCTATGGCAATACACACGGTTCCTACCGCAGCATCTGAGTCTCCCTTGGCAGGACCGGCATTACCCGTTGTAGCAATCGCAAAATCGGTTTTCAATAGCTCCTGTACTCCAGAAGCCATAGCCACGGCCACCTGCTCACTTACAACAGAGTACTGGGCTATTATTTTTTCAGGTACCTTCAGCACCTTTATTTTAGTTTCTGTCGCATAGCTTATCACACTGCCTTTAAAGTAGGCAGATGCTCCAGGAATAGCCGTAAGCAGTGCTGCAATCCTACCTCCTGTAAAGCTCTCAGCAGTAGCCAAGGTTAGACCCTTCTCTTTTAGTAGTTTAGCTACTAACTCCTCTAAAGTTTCTTCATCTTCAGTGCCATATACAATAGCTCCGAGGAGCGGAAGTAATTTTTTATGCTCTGCTTCTATGGTCTCCATTAAAACATTATAATCAGGACCCTTTGCAGTCATTCGCAACCTTACCTTTCCTAAGTTTGGCAAATAGGCTAGTTTGACAAACGGAGGCAATTCGTCCTCCCAAGTTTCAATTTTCTGTGCAATGGCGCTTTCTCCTAATCCGTATGTAACAATAGTTCTGTGAATAATATGGGGCCGTTCGTAAAATGCCGCCAATTTGGGCAACACTTCAGCCATCATTAAGTTTTTCATCTCAAAAGGAACGCCGGGTAGGGAAATAAAGGTAGTATCGTCCTCATGAATCCACATTCCAGGAGCAGTACCATGTGCATTATGAAGTACTTCTGCGGTACTGGGCAAAAGCGCCTGCTTTCGATTTAAATCAGATATCGGGGTTGCTATATGCTTAGCAAAAAGCATTTCTACATGCGCTAGAACATTTTTATTCTCAATCAGTACGTCATTAAAGAAAGTACAAAACGTATGTTTGGTAATATCATCCTTGGTAGGTCCTAAACCTCCAGTAACGATAACAATATCAACCTTTAATTTTGCATTAGCTAAAGCACTGAGGATGTGTTCTTTTTCGTCTTGAACCGAAGTAATCTGATAAACAGAAATACCTATTTTATTAAGTTCTTTAGCGATAAATGCAGAATTCGTATCCACAATCTGACCAATGAGAATCTCATCACCGATTGTAATTATTTCTGCTAGCATTAGCAGTCAAAATCATTTTTCAACTCAGAAACTACCTGATGGATATCTGCGCTAAGTAGTGGGAAGATTCGTTTGATTTCTTCCATATTAGATTCGCTTTTACCAAGTGTTTCCATCTCTAAGGCCGCAGCACGGGTTTGCTCCATTCCCAACAAATCTACATTGGGCTTTATTTTATGCGCCAACTGATACACTTGATGATAATCATCCTCAGCCAAAGCCTTTTCTAAAGCCAATAAATCTTCTGGAACTTCTTCAAGAAAAACAGAAACCACAGAATTTATAAAATCCTGATCCCCCTCTGCCATCTCATTAATTTTATCAAGACTATAAATCATTATTTAATTCTTACGTTAAAAAGTTCCTTGTTTTCTAAACTGCCGGAAAGATAGTCATTTGCTGCTACTTTCCCAACACCGGCAGGCGTACCCGTAAAAAGCACGTCTCCTTTCTTCAACATAAAAAAGGTAGAGACATAAGCAATGAGCTCATCTATTTTCCAGAGCATAAGACCTGTATTTCCAGATTGCACAATCTCGTTATTCTTTTTAAGATTAAAACTAAGGTCGTTCAAATCTTTAAAATTGGTTTTAGGCAACCATTCCCCAATAACAGCCGCACCATCAAAACCCTTGGCTTTTTCCCATGGCAAACCCTTTTCCTTCAAGGTAGTTTGTAAATCCCGTGCAGTAAAATCAATTCCCAAACCAATTTCATCATAATAGGTATGTGCAAAAGATGCCTTTATGTGCTTACCTACTTTTTTGATTTTGACCAAAACCTCCACTTCATAATGGACATCATTAGAAAACTCTGGAATGTAAAAATCCTGTTCTTTAGGCAGCACTGAAGAGTCCGGCTTTATAAACACAACGGGTTCCGTAGGTTTTTCATTTTTGAGTTCTGCAATATGGTCGGTATAATTTCTACCTATACAAATGATTTTCATCTCTCTTTTCTACTTTTTGGATATTTTAATACTAACGGTAGGTATCAAATTTTCTTTATTTTCCTTTAATTAAATAGCGAAGTCCAACCATGATCCTAGGACGTAATCCATGGTTCTATAATTTTTATTTTTTTGACACTCCACAACAAAAGTGAGTACAAAACGGTCTTGTACTACTTTATTTTCACTAAAAGAATTAAGAACTCGGGAATAGCATAAACTTTATGCTTCTAACACCTCGTCTAACTCAATTTAGTGTTTAGCTTGCTAAGTTTGATTTGTGTTAATACTTTTTTTGTATACAAGGGGAAATCGGCATTGAGTATCCAACCAAAATATCCAGGTTCCTTTTCTAGAACATCATGTACTTTCTTTCCTTTGTGTTTTCCGAAGGAAAAGATTTCATCGCCATGCTCATCCAGGGCTATAAAACCGGCAAAATCTACCGATTGCTTTCTTCTTGAAAATTCCGATAATTTCTTAATGTTATTTTCCAGTTCGGGATACGTGTCCAACTGTGAAAGCAAGACCTCGTACGTAGCATTGGTATCCGCGGCTGCACTATGAGCATCAGTCAAATCCTTATCGCAATAAAATTTATACGCAGCTCCTAGGGTACGTTTTTCCATTTTATGAAAAATGGTCTGAACATCTACAGAAACGGTATGCTTCATGTCAAAATCGATTCCAACACGTAAAAGCTCCTCTGCCAACAAGGGAATATCGAAGCGATCAGAATTGAATCCACCCAAATCGGCATCCTTTATAATTTGGTAAATTTCCTTTGAAAGGTCTTTAAACGTGGGTTCGTTGGCCACCTTTTCGTTGGATATACCATGAATTGCTATTACTTCATCAGGTATAATCATTTCAGGATTAACGAGCCATGTTTTGCTTTCCTTGTTGCCATTAGGAAAAACCTTAAGTATCGCAATTTCTACTATACGATCCTTAGCTACATTAGTACCTGTAGTTTCTAAATCAAAAAAACAAATCGGTCTGGTAAGTTTTAATTCCATCTTTGGGACTTTTAACAAAGATAGGATTTAACTAGTTTTTAAAAAGCGAAGCGGTGCTTAATTCTCAAAATCTGTAAAGTGTGACTATATTTCTCTATTCGGATCCCAAGCTTCAAGATAATCTGCTACTGCCTTTGCAAACATACTCCCCAACGCTCCATTCACTACCCGATGGTCGTAACTGTGAGATAGATACATTTTACTACGGATACCAATAAAATCCCCTTCATTGGTCTCTATCACAGAAGGAATCTTTCGAATGGCACCAAGTGCCATAATACCCACCTGTGGTTGATTGATTATCGGTGTACCAAAAACGCTTCCAAATGTACCTACGTTGGTTACCGTATAGGTACCCTCTTGAACCTCATCTGGTTTAAGGGCATTATTACGAGAACGAAGCGCTAAATCATTGACGACTTTTGCCATTCCTACCAAGTTTAACTGATCCGCATTCTTTATAACAGGCACAATTAGATTACCGTCCGGAAGGGCTGCAGCCATTCCAATATTGATATTCTTTTTCTTAACAACCGAATCGCCACTAACCGAAATATTCATCATTGGATATTTCTTTAAAGCTTTCGCAATAGCCTCCATAAAAATGGGTGTAAACGTTAGCTTTTCACCTTCTTGTTTTTCAAAGGCAGCTTTCATCTTCGTTCTCCAGTTTACAATATTGGTCACATCTACTTCTATAAAACTTTGCACGTGCGCTGATGTAGCCACGCTATCCACCATATGCTTGGCAACAAGTTTGCCCATACGGGTCATTGCAATGACTTCGTCTCCTTGGGAAACTTTTACAGGAGCTTGCATTGGTTTTTCTTTAACCTCAACTGTTTTTTCAACAACTGGAGCAACCGCTTGCTTCATCTCAGCAACCTGCTCTGGAACTTTGGCAGATGTTACAGAGATAGTGCCCTTATGCTTCACATACTCCAAAATATCGTTCTTGGTTACACGACCATCTTTTCCTGTGCCTGCAATACCTTCCAACGCATCAAAAGAAACTCCTTCTTCTTTGGCAATATTTTTCACCAACGGGGAATAAAAACGTTCCGAGCTCGAATAATCTGGCGTGGGAATCCCTACCCTATCCTTGGCAGACAAAGCTTTTTCTGCGGCTGCGACCATTTCTTCTTCCACAGCAGTATCTTCCGGGGCTATTTCGGCATTACTACGAGCTGCCGATTCCTCTTGGCTACCGGCAATTTCAATAATAGCAACGGTTTCACCAACCTTTATAATATCGTCAATAGCGAAACACTTTTCAATCAAAACACCATCCACTTCGCTTGGCACCTCACTATCGACCTTGTCGGTAGCAATTTCAAAAATTGCCTCGTCCATTTCAATAGTATCCCCAACCTCCTTCAACCAAGATGTCAATGTTGCCTCTGCAACACTTTCTCCCATTCGCGGTAGTTTCAATTCAAATTTTGACATATCGATAATTTATAAGTGCTTTTATTCGTATTTTTTGCAAAAATAGTAAATATCAAGGGTATTTACTGATTTTGCGTCAATAATATAATACTCAATTTGTTCTAAAAGAACCCTCAAAAGGCACTCTGTTCAAAATACTCCTGCCCAAAGTAACCTCGTCTGCATATTCCAGCTCATCGCCCACGGCAATGCCCCTTGCAATGGTAGAGGTATGTATTTCCAGGCCTTCTATCTGCTTAAAAATATAAAAGTTAGTGGTATCCCCTTCCATTGTAGAACTTAACGCAAATATGAGTTCGTTTATTTCGCCTTGCTTTACTTTAGTAACCAAGGATGTAATAGTCAACTCCTGCGGTCCAACGCCCTCCATAGGAGATATTTTTCCACCTAAGACATGGTACTTGCCTCTATACTGACCTGTATTTTCTATGGCCATAACATCCCGAATATCCTCTACCACACACACTAAAGAACCATCCCTCTTGGGATTCGCACAGATTTCGCACAGCTCCGTATCCGAAATATTATGACAATTACTACAAAACCGCACCGTAGTCCTTAATTGCGTAAGTGCATTAGATAGTTGTTCGGTCCGCTGCTCAGATTGTTTTAATAAATGCAACACCAAACGCAAGGCCGTACGCTTGCCAATTCCTGGCAACTGTGACATTTCGTAAACTGCATTTTCCAATAATTTAGAAGAAAACTCCATGCATTTAAGTTTGCCGTAAAATTACGGACTATTTTTACTTTTTGTACTTTGACTTAAAATAATTTCGAATGACCTCCATCAATATCCTACTCCTAATAGGTGGCTACTTTGCCGTATTATTACTAATCTCATATTTTACAGGAAAAAACGATTCTAACGAAGACTTTTTTAAAGCAGGAAAACAATCGCCATGGTACTTGGTAGCCTTTGGTATGGTTGGCGCTTCGCTTTCTGGTGTTACCTTTATTTCGGTTCCAGGATGGGTAGATAGTTCGCAGTTTAGCTACTTGCAAGTGGTTTTTGGTTATTTCTTAGGCTATTTGATTACCGCGTATGTGCTGCTTCCTATTTATTATAAACAGAACGTAACCTCTATCTATCAATTTTTGGATGACCGTTTTGGATTTGTTAGTTATAAGGTAGGTGCTATCTCGTTTTTTATTTCCCGGGTTTTGGGTGCTGCTTTCCGACTGTTTTTAGTTGCTATCGTACTACAACAATTTGTATTTGATGCATGGAACGTACCCTATGAGATTACGGTTGCTCTATCCATTCTACTCATCTGGATATATACCTTTAAAGGAGGTATTAAAACTATAGTTTGGACCGATACCCTGCAAACACTCTTTATGCTGGTTTCCGTGGGATTATCTATTTATTTTATACTCAACAAGTTGGAATGGACCTTCGTCGACTTCCTAAAATCTCCTGAACTCGCTACCTACAGCAAAACTTTTTTTATAGATGATTTATTAGCTAAAAACCATTTATTAAAATCTTTCTTGGGAGGCATGTTCGTTACCATTTGCATGACAGGACTTGATCAGGATATGATGCAAAAAAACCTTACATGTAGAAATTTGAAAGATGCCCAAAAGAACATGGTATCCTTTAGCGTGGTTTTGGTTATTGTCACCTTTGTATTTATGTTGTTGGGTGCGCTCCTATTTATCTATGCTGAAAAATATCAGATAGCCATCCCACTTATGGACGGGCAACCTAAAACAGATCTTCTCTTCCCTGAAATTGCCCTGAATAGTGGTTTAGGCATGACAGTAGCCATCACCTTTATGCTTGGTCTTATAGCGGCAGCCTATAGTAGCGCCGATAGTGCGTTAACCTCCTTAACGACTTCATTTTGTATAGATTTTTTAGGCACTGAAAAGAAAACTAAACAGAAGGCCAAAACCATACGACAAAGAACACATATTGGTATGAGTGTATTGCTGGCATTAGTGGTCATCTCCTTTAAGTATATTTTAGATAGAAATGTAATAGACGGTCTCCTCACAGTAGCATCCTATACCTATGGCCCGTTATTGGGATTGTTTTCCTTTGGTATTTTTACAAAGCACCAGGTAAAGGATAAATATGTCTGGGTGGTTGCCCTACTGTCCGTAATTATTATTGTTATTCTTGGAAAACTACCGGCTGAATCCTTAGGCGGTTACGTAGTCGGATATGAACTTCTGCCCCTCAATGGCTTGTTGACCTTTATCGGACTTTGGTTGATACGAAGGAAGTAAATCATACTATTTGACTTCTGATTTTATAGGTACACGTATTACTTTTTTTGTCGTCTTTGACGAGATAAGGAATACGTTGTTTTGTCTGGATAAGTACCAAATAGATTACTTCACTTTGCTGCCTTATGACTTAAGCAAAGTGAAGTAGGTACATTTTGAGTTCGCTATCTTTTTAGCAATCCTCCTTTTAATCTAAATGCCTTCCAGGCGTATAAGGTGCCCCGGCAGCTTCTAATTTTGCTTCGTACTGCATTAATTCGGTTATATAGACCTTCATATCCATTTTAAAGGCCTTGAATTCGGTTTCTGCTATTTTGATGTTCTGTTGCTGTGTTTTTGTTGGTGTTATACGGGTACCCCAATGCCCATAGGCTACCGAGCCAGCTCTAGACATAATGGATGGTACCGTAGATTCATTGAATTTATTTTTAATGGAATTTCCGTACAAACGCTGTCTTAGTTTCCCTAATTTGGTTTCCAACCCTTTTAAACCAGAAAATACCTGTTCGTTCGCCTTTGGTGTTTCTAGCAATGCAGCCTTCATATAACGTAGTCGATTACTTGCCTCGCCAATCTTTGAACTGACTGCATACATATCCTTCAAAAGTAAGCTCGTGTTTTGTTGAAAAATCGCCACTTCGTCAAAATCGATACCAGACGGACTATTCGGCGTTGGTTTCAGGGTAAATTCCTGAGCGGTGCCCAATTGCTTTAAACTTCCATTTTGTCGTATATACAATTTTACACTATAGTTGCCAGGAGCAGCTAAAGGACCTTCATCCTCTCCGGCCCATGGCGGAACAAAGTCGGGCGTACTTAAATCAATTGGGTCTGGCGGGGATAATTTCAAGTCCCAACTCGTCCTATGCACCCCTTTTTCAGCATTCCCTTTAATCCATCGGATAGGCGTATTATTTTTATCACTGACCAAAAGCAAGGTTTGGGGTTTTTCGTCATCAGCTTCCTCTTGTAAGCGTTCCCAACCCGGAAACGGTATACTGGTATTACTTTCACTAGATTTCTTTTCAGCAGCCTTTCGTTTTTCTTCTAAAGTTTCCGGAACATCATCTAAATAATAAGTGAAAACAGCACCAAAAGGTGGGTTTTCGGTCGCGAAGCTAGTTGTTCCCTGCCCCGGCATGCCTTTGGCCTGCATGGGAACACTAGGTACATACCACCAAGCATCCCGAACAGGAAATAGTGCTGACGATTTATTTCCAATCGTCTTTGCTATATTCCGTAGCGGCGAGTAATCATCCAAAACATAAAAACCTCTGCCAAAAGTAGCGCCAACAAGATCATTGTCTCGTGGGTGTAGTTCCAAATCACGAAATGCAATCGTGGGTGTGCCTGCTCCTAGTTTTATCCAATTTGTACCTTTGTTTGGCGAAAAATAGATACCGTATTCGGTTCCGATAAACAATAAATTATCATCCACTGGGTCTTGTTTCAAAACCCATACGATAGTTCCTGCCGGCAAATCACCTATGATAGATTTCCAAGAACGACCGCGATCGGAACTCATAAAAACATACGGACTGTAATCGCCCAATTTGTGCGCATCCGCTATGGCAAACACCGTATTTTCATTATGATTTGATGCCTCAACATCATTAATAAAAACCCTAGCAGGAACTTTTGGGAGTGCAGTACTTTTTCGCCAGTTTTGTCCGCCATCTTCGCTAACATGAACAAGTCCATCGTCAGATCCCGTGTATAAAAGTCCTTCTACCAGTGGAGATTCTGATATTCCCGTTAGCGTGGCATATTTAGACATAGCACCCGTATCATATAAAGCATCTATACTCCATACTCGATCTATAGTCTCTAATTCATACCTATTCGTATTAGTCGTTAAATCTGAACTAATCGCTGTCCAAGAATCACCACGGTCTTCACTGCGCCAAAGTCGTTGAGATCCAAAGTAAAGTCGTTTGTGATTATGTGGACTTATGAGCAGTGGGCTATCCCAATTCCACCGCTCGGGTGCATCTCCAGGTGCAGGTTGTGGTTGAATGTTCAATACTTCCTCGGTACGTCTATCCAAACGGTGTAAAAGTCCCTGCTGAATTTCCATGTAGGCCGTATTCGAATCCTCTGGGTCAAAGGCAGATTCATAACCATCTGCACCCAAGGGCACATACCAATCTTGGTTGCGAATACCTTCCGTATTGGTAGTCCGCGAAGGACCTATTAAAGTACCTAAATCCTGAGCACCACCAACAATATTGTAAAATGGTTCTGCGTTGTCCAGTCCAAGTTTGTAAAACTGTGAAATAGGCAGCGTAGAGAAATGTCGCCACGTTGCACCCTCATCAAATGATTCATAAAGACCACCATCGGTACCTGACACTAAATGTTTGCCATTATTAGGATCTATCCACAAGGCATGATTATCACTGTGTTTTTCGCGACCTGTTCCTAAGTAGTTGAAGGTTTTTCCTCCATCACGCGAGACCTGATAAAAAACGTCCATTTGATATACTAAATCTGCATCTAACGGGGAAGCCTCAATCTCCTGATAGTAATGTGGACCAGTACCTCCAGAGATATAACTATTTCGCTTTTCCCAACTTTCCCCTTTGTCCATTGACCTATAAAAACCTTTTTCTTTGTCATTGGCTTCAATGGTGGCGTAAACTATGTTTGCATCTGCAGGGGTAACTGCCAGACCAATTTTGCCTATATCCCCTTTTGGCAAACCCGTTTTGGATTTTTGCCATGTAACACCGTTATCAACCGATTTATAGATTCCTGATTTAGGACCACCGCCCAACAAAGCCCATGTTTGCCTGCGTCTTTGATATGCTGCGGCATACAGCACATCTGGATTAGAAGGGTCGAATTCCACATCAGTTACTCCTGTATTTTCATCTATTTTTAGGGTCAAATTCCAAGTTTTACCCCCATCAGCACTTCTATAAAGACCACGCTCCCCACCAGAAGACCATAATGGTCCTTCCGCTGCTACAAAAACGATATCACTATTTCTGGGGTCGATTAAAATCTTACCAATATGTTCCGATTTTTTTAATCCCATAGACGCCCATGACATACCGCCATCAACACTTTTATAAACTCCGTCTCCCCAAGCAACATGACGTCCGCTAACATTTTCTCCAGTGCCCACCCAAACCGTTTGTGGATTGTTAGGGTCTATGGCAACCGTGCCAATGGAATACGATGCCTGATCATCAAAAATTGGTTTCCATGAGATACCGCTGTTTGACGTTTTCCATACACCACCTGATCCCACCGCGATATACCACGTGCTAAAATCGTGTTTACTGATAGCAATATCGGCAATACGACCGCCCATAAAAGCAGGGCCAATTCCCCTTAATTTCAACCCTTCTGCTACTTTTTTTATCCCCTCTATAGCTGTAGTTTGAGCAATAATGCTGGGGATGCTCAAAAAACTGAGGAACAGCACTATTAAAACAATGGAAAATTCTTTTTTTAGCATAAAAAATTATTTTTAGGTTGGCATTATATTCAACTAGTTGTATTCTAAAGCATACTAATTTAGTCAATGTAATCGTGTATTCTTATTCGGCTTACCAATTTTTTGATTTAGTACTGCCCGGTACTCAACAATACTAAAGTACAGGCAACCTCAACCTCAATACCGTTCTCCTGTAGCAATTCGTAAAATTCTGGATTTTCCGTTCCCGGGTTAAAGATGACCCGCTTAGGTTTTAAAGCTAGGATATTTTGATAATACCCTAACTGTCTTGCAGGATTTAAATATAAGGTCACTGTATGCGTATCTTGGATTTCTTCTAATTTAGTCTTAACTTCTATTCCTTTAATGGTGCCCAATCTTAACCCAAATGCTTGTGTTTCGATTTCTTTTTCAACAAGTCTATGAATAACTAAATTGCTGTAACGATTTGGTTTTAAGGATGCTCCAAAAACAAGTGTATTTTTCATTATGTTATTAGCTTGTTAAACTTTGATTTAGTATGTAACTATTCACTAAAAAAATCGTCTCTTAGTAGACTGAAAGAATAAAACCTCCTAAATTAACTTAGGGCAAACAATATATAAGAGTGTTGATAACGCTATATATTTATAGTTAATGGTTAGTGTTTAGTATAGCCTATCAGCGTAGAAACCCAAGCAAAAGCTTGGGTTTCGTTTTTTACACAGTTATCAACCAGATTTTCGTACTAGGGTTAAGTAAACGTTAAAACCATATATTTTCGTAACATCCTAACTTTATAGTAGTCTATTTAAATAGGATTGATATTGCTTTTGGAAGAGGATTGGTTGGTTTTCTCTTCAGAGCTATCAATATAGAAAACCCGTGGTATTAGCCACGGGTTTTTAAATTACCATTTTATAATTGCGCTTCCCCAAGTAAAACCACTACCAAACGCAGCCAAAACAACCAGGTCACCAGAATTGACCTTCCCAGATTCCCAAGCCTCTGTTAAGGCAATAGGAATGGATGCAGCAGTAGTATTACCATACTTCATTATATTGTTGAATACTTGATTATCATCCAAACCAAATTTCTTTTGAACAAATTGTGAAATTCTCAAATTGGCCTGGTGCGGCACCAAAAGGTCAATATCCGTTGGACTCAGTTTGTTTTGGTTTAACCCCTCCATGATTACTTCACTAAAACGAACGACTGCGTTCTTAAAAACGAATTGTCCGTTCATATAAGGGAAATAAGATTCATCGTTAGGATCTGCATCGGCTATAATATCCGTAACCCATCGTTTTCCCATCCCAGGTGCTATCAAGGAAAGTTCTTCTGCGTGCTGCCCTTCCGAATGTAAGTGTGTGGACAAAATACCTTTGTTCGTATCCTCCTCACGACTAAGTATAGCTGCTCCTGCCCCATCACCAAAAATAACAGATACGCCTCTTCCCCGAGTAGTCATGTCCAAACCATGCGAATGAAGTTCCGAACCAATGACCAATATGTTCTTGTACATGCCACTTTTTATGTACTGATCGGCAACCGAAATACCATAAATAAAACCAGAACATTGGTTGCGCACATCTAGCGCACCCACCGTTTTTATCCCTAAGTCGCGCTGAACCAAAACACCAGGGCCAGGAAAGTAATAATCTGGACTAAGGGTTGCAAAAATGATAAAATCTATATCATCTTTATCAATACCTGCGCGCTCAATTGCAATTTTGGCGGCTTTTACGCCCATAGTAGTAGTGGTGTCGCCATCTCCCTTAACCACATGCCGTCTTTCTTGAATACCTGTCCGTTCTTGAATCCAAGCATCATCGGTATCCATAACTTTAGATAAATCGTCGTTAGTAACCACGTTCTCGGGAACGTAATATCCTAAGCCTGTTATTTTGGAATTATACATGTCTATTAATTTTCAAATGTATGATAAGAACACCATATCGTAAATAATGTTCCTCTTTTTACTGTAAATATAAAACATTAACTATTATCCGTACTCTAAGATGTTTAATAAGCTGTGTAAGGTATAAGCTATATATAATTAACTGATTTTTAACAGTAGGGAGATAACGCGATTTCAGGATTTAGCTAACTTAGAAGACAAATAAAAAGATTGAATCTATTTTGATTTTTATAAATCTCACTTTTTTTAAAAACTATCATATGAACAAATTAGTTCTAGCCATTACCACTCTTTTTATCTGTTTAAGCGCAGTATCACAAGAAAATTTAGGATATCAGAAACCTCCTAAAGATATTTTGGATTTAGTTGAAGCTCCTTTGGCCCCATCAGTCTTAATGGATGAGAGCGGAAATTATATGATAATGTTGTACAGGGATTATTATAAATCTATTGAAGAGCTTTCGGAAAAAGAACTGCGTTTGGCAGGATTAAGAATAAACCCAAAAACCAATATCGGTAGCAGAACTAATTATTACAACAATATAAAAATTAAGTCCCCTAATGCAAAAACGGCAATTCAAGTGAGTGGTTTACCAAAAAACTCTAGGTTGGCCAATTTTAGCTGGTCGCCAGACCAAAGCAAAATTGCAGTTACCAATACCACTAACGACGGTGTAGAAATATGGGTATTAGATTTAAAAAAGGCGGTGGTAAATAAACTTACAGATGCCAATGTCAATGCTAACATGAGAGATGTAATTAATTGGTTCAAGGATGGGGAAAGCCTTTTGATAAAAATGTTACCTACCAACAGAAAAGCATTGATAAATGTTTCGGAAGCTGTTCCTATGGGTCCTACGATTTCTTCCAATGATGGAAAAAAAGCCCAAAACAGAACATATCAAGATTTATTGAAAAACCCAAATGATGAGTTCAACTTTGAGCAGTTGGCGCTTTCTGAGCTGTACAAGATAAATCTAGATGGAACAAAATCTAAATGGAAAGAAGCAGATATGTATACTTCCATAAGTTTTTCTCCTAATGGAGCATATACTATGGTTGTAACCGTTGACCGGCCTTTCTCCTATCTTGTACCCTACCGTAGGTTTCCCTCTAAAACCAATATCTACTCAAAAGATGGTAATTTGGTCTTTGAACTCTTGGAGACACCCTTAATCGAAGATTTACCAAAAGGTTTTATGGCGGTTCGTATGGGAATGCGCAATATCAGCTGGCGTAGTGATAAACCTTCAAGTTTAATATACGTTCAGGCGTTGGATGGCGGAGACCCTGAAAATGAAGTGGAATACCGAGATGAAGTGTTTGAACTGGAAGCACCTTTTAACAGCAGAGGTAAATCTCTGTTAAAGCTCAAAAATAGATATGCCGGTATGCAATGGGGCAATGAAAATACCGCTATTGCATATGATCGTTGGTGGAATACCAGAAATACAAAAACATATTTATTTGATCCTTCAGATACTAGTAAGGAAGCAAAGATAATTTCCGAAAGAAATTATCAAGATGTGTATAGCGACCCAGGAGATTTCGTGACCAAACGAAATGAATTTGGACAAATGGTAATAGCGTTGGATGATAATCAAAATACCTATTTATTAGGTGATGGGTATACCGAGGATGGACAATTTCCTTTTGTGGAAAAATTCAGCCTGAAAACTTTGGATAAAACAAGACTATATACTTCTAAGCTAGAAGGAAAAAAGGAAGATTTAATTGAATACAACCCAGAAAAAGATGAGCTTTTGGTCCGCATTGAATCCCCTAGTGAATACCCGAATTATTATCACAAAAGCGTAAAGAAACGTAAAGCACCTACACAACTTACTGCATTTGAAAATCCATTCAAAAGCATACAAAATGTACACAAGGAAGTTATTACTTATACCCGTGAGGATGGTTTGGAATTATCAGGAACTTTGTATTTGCCAGTAGGTTACGACAAAGATAAAAAAGAGAAGAACCCAATGATTCTATGGGCATATCCTAGAGAGTATAAGGATAAAAACAGTGCATCCCAAAATACGCAGAATCCAAATGAATTCACCTATCCCTATTGGGGTTCCCCTATTTATTGGGTAACACAAGGGTATGTTGTATTGGACGATGCAGCTTTCCCAATTATAGGAGAAAATGATGAACAACCCAACGATACTTTTAGGACCCAATTAGTTTCGAATGCTAAAGCTGCAATAGATGCCGTTGATGAACTAGGCTATATAGACAGAAAAAAAGTAGCTGTAGGAGGACATAGTTATGGGGCTTTTATGGTAGCAAATTTATTATCGCATTCCAATCTTTTTGCTGCAGGTATTGCCCGTAGCGGTGCTTATAATAGGACTTTGACCCCTTTCGGATTCCAAAGCGAGGAGCGTAGTTATTGGGAAGCTCCAGAGGTCTATAATACAATGTCCCCTTTTATGCATGCCGATAAAATGAAGACTCCTTTACTACTGGTACACGGAGAAGCAGATAATAATTCTGGCACCTATCCTATGCAGAGCGAGCGTTATTTTAACGCACTTAAAGGTTTGGGCGCAACTGTTCGTTTGGTTATGCTACCAAAGGAAAGTCATGGGTATAGGGCTAAAGAAAGTGTGCTTCATTTGTTATGGGAGCAAAACCAGTGGTTAAATAAATACGTAAAACAAGAAGAGAATACAATAATAAATCCAGAACCAATTCTTAAAGATAAATAGATAGTTTACGATTATTTCTGTGAGTAAAATTAAAGTCCTTGTTCCTTAACATATTACACAGGACTGCATTACTTAAGACTTTTTCAGTTTAAGGTTTAATCTAGTGTTTACTATATTTTCTAACCTATTCTATTGTAACTCTTGTCTGAGGACTATAAGTCTTGAGTCGAACCAATATATTGGATGACCTGCGCATTAAACTTGTTAGAAAAGATGGTGCAATAGCTATCTGAAATTAGTTAATGTATTTGCGAAAACTGTTGACCTCTACCTTGGCTTTTAAATCATGTAGCAGATTGTAAAGTCCAAAAAAGGTTCGATTCATATATAAGAAATGCTTAGAACCTCTGTTTGCATTCATTTTACGAATTTTTTTATCTGAAGCAAACCGTTCCCCCAACTCGGCAATTTTGCTCCAAAACTCTTCATTTCCAAAATCAAAAGTCTCATCATGAAAAGGAGAGGTGAATAAACTTAACATCTCATGAAATAATTTCTTGAAGAATTTTATTTCAGCTTCGCTATCTGTGGGCAACAGAATCTCTAAGTCATATAATGTTTTTGTAAAACTTTTATCATTTGAGATGTTTTCCTTGGTTGCCAACTCAAAATAAGGGGTATAAAAGGAATCTGGGAGCGCTTTAATGCATCCAAAATCTATGGCTATTAGCGCTGCCTCATCATTTATCAAAAAATTTCCTGGATGCGGATCGGCGTGTACCTTTCGTAGACCGTGGATTTGGAACATATAAAAATCCCAAAGGGTCTGCCCCAACTTGTTTCCAATTTCTTGGGAAAAAGAGGTCTTTGTAAATTCTCCTAAGTGTTGACCCGTCATCCAATCCATAGTGATAATTTTTTCACTGGATAATATGGGGTAGTATTGTGGAAACTTTAAGTTTTCTATTTTACTACAAGCTTGGGTAATTTCCTGACTTTGTTCTATTTCTAATAAATAATTGGTCTCTTCAACAAGTTTGTCCTCTACCTCTTTAAAAAATTTGTCTGAGTCTTTCCCTTTTATATTAAACATTCTAAGCGCAATTGGTTTCACTAGGGCGAGATCACTACTTATGCTTTGTGCGACTCCTGGATACTGAATTTTAACAGCTAAATCTGCACCCCCTTTAGTTGCCCTGTGCACTTGACCTATACTCGCAGCATTAATAGAATCCTTATCGAATGTGTCATAAACTTCCTCAGGATATTTACCTAAATACTTTTTAAAGGTCTTACGAACCAAAGGCGCAGAAAGCGGAGGAACCGAAAATTGAGAAAGTGAAAATTTTTCCACATAAGCATTTGGTAGCATGTTCTTTTCCATGCTTAGCATCTGTGCCACTTTTAATGCACTGCCCTTTAAACTTTTTAATCCGTCATAGATATCCGTTGCATTATCTTCATTCAACTCATCTTTAGTCGTCTCGGAATTCACTAGTTTTTTACCGTAATACTTGGCATAATTACCGCCAATCTTTACTCCGGTTTTTACCAGCTTGCTGGCTCTTTCAATCTTTCCAGTAGGTATTCTATCTAGTGTTTTCAATAGCTTTGGGCTTCAGGGGTTAGACAAATGATTCTTTGTACAAGAACTTTCCAAAATCTAAAATATTCTCTAGCGGTGTATTATCGAACACATCAAAAATAGTATTTACGGATTTCTCAATTGTCATATCAGTCTTCTCAAATCTGGCAGAATCATCCTTCATCCAAAACCTCAGAATAAACATAAATTGAAGCCATGCGCCTTCTGAGTAAAGTTGTGGATTGTGTTTTGTAATCTTTATGTTCTTTTCAGCATTGCCATCCTCTATCAAATCTTTTGCAAAATTCCTCAAATGCTTTCTGAGTCCCTTTAGTTGTTCCAAATTTTTCATTGGATTATTTTCCCGCTCCAAAACAAAAAGCACGTAACTGCGGTTTAAGGTCAATATTTCAAAAAACGTAAAAAAGAACGTCAACATTTTGTCCTTATTACTAAAGCCGTCATACTCCTTATTTTTTTTCATCACCTGTATGGTGTTTAAAAAAAATTGTTCCCATATACCCTTTTCTAATGAAGCTAATGAACCGTAAAATAAATAGAAATCTTCCTCTTTAATCTCGGAAACCTTGCAAAACTTATAAATCGATTTTGGTACCATTTCGTGTTCCAAAACATAGTCCATATACTTAGCTATGATAATTTCAATAGTTATTTTTTTCGCTTTTGTAGCCATAGGTCATTCTATTTTAATTGAGGTTACAACTCGTTTCAACTTCCAAACAAGTTACAAAAAGTTAGGATTTTATTTAGCAAAAACGTGCTTCCCGGGGAGGAAAGCACGTCTTAAACAACCTAACCAATAAATAATCAAACTGTGATTATAATCTTAGAAACTTTTTCATAGCAATTTCTCTTTCTAATCACATGTCAAAGATACATAATGTTTAACCTTTATTAAAATAAATTAAACATAAAATATGTTAAACTTTCTTTTAGCCTATATGTCAGTTTGTCACAATTACTCTTTGTGGTATTTTTTTTGACTATACATTTACAAACAATAAATAAATAAACATATAATATGGCTAAGGGTAAAATAAATGTTTCGGTAGACAACATATTTCCGCTTATAAAGAAATTCTTGTACAGCGATCATGAAATTTTTCTAAGAGAATTAATTTCCAACGCAACAGATGCAACCTCAAAATTAAAGCACCTAACATCAATTGGGGAGGCCAAAGTAGAATATGGCAATCCAATCATCGAGGTCAAAGTTGATAAGGAAGGTAAAAAGCTCCATATCATTGACCAAGGTTTGGGAATGACAGAAGAGGAAGTAAAAAAATACATTAACGAAGTGGCTTTCTCCGGCGCAGAGGAATTCCTAAATAAATATGAAGACTCTGCAAAGGATTCTGGAATTATAGGTCATTTTGGACTAGGCTTTTACTCAGCCTTTATGGTTGCGGAAAAAGTAGAGTTGATAACTAAAAGTTACAAAGATGAGCCTGGCGCGCACTGGTCATGTGACGGTTCACCAAATTTTACACTTAAAAAATCCAAAAAAGTAGATCGTGGCACCGAGATTATACTTCATATCGCGGAGGATTCCTTAGAATTTTTGGAAGACAATAGAATAAGTGAACTACTGAGCAAGTATAACAAGTTTATGCCCATTCCAATCAAGTTTGGCACTAAAACAGAAACCTTGCCGAAGCCAGAAGATGCGAAAGAAGAAGATGCTGCACCCACGGTAGAGGTAGATAATATCATAAACAATCCCAACCCTGCTTGGACAAAGCAACCGGCCGATTTAAAAGACGAGGACTACAAGAGCTTCTATAGGGAAATGTATCCTATGCAGTTTGAGGAGCCGCTTTTCCACATACATCTAAACGTTGATTATCCTTTTAATCTTACGGGAATTCTTTATTTTCCTAAACTTAGCAACGATTTAAGCGCTCAAAAAGACCGGATACAATTGTATCAAAATCAGGTTTTTGTTACGGATAATGTAGAAGGTATCGTGCCCGAATTTTTGACTATGTTACGCGGCGTCATAGATTCTCCGGATATTCCGTTGAACGTTTCAAGGTCTTATTTACAGGCAGATGGTGCAGTGAAAAAGATTTCCTCTTACATCACTAGAAAAGTAGCCGATAAGCTTAGTTCGCTTTTTAAGAATAATCGTGAAGATTTAGAGGCGAAATGGAACGACATAAAAATCGTAATTGAATACGGGATGCTTTCTGAAGACAAGTTCTTTGAAAAGGCAGATAAATTTGCGCTATATCCAACGGTAGATGGTGCTTTCTACACCTTTGACGAGCTACAGGAAAAAATTAAAGCAAACCAGACCGATAAGGATGGTAAATTAGTGGTTCTTTATGCTTCAGATAAAGAGGCACAGCACAGCTATATAGAAACTGCTAAAGCTAAAGGATACGAAGTGTTATTGCTAGATTCTCCTATCATTGGTCACTTGATGCAGAAACTGGAAACTTCGAAAGAAAAAGTAACGTTTGCCCGTGTAGATGCAGATCATATTGATAAGTTGATACAAAAGGAAGACACACAGATTTCCAAATTATCGGATGAGGAAAAGGAAACCTTAAAGGCCGACTTGGAAAAAGTCTTCGGAGAAAAAAGTAGCTATACGGTACAATTAGAGGCTATGGAAAGTGATGCCTTACCCTTTACCATTACAGAACCAGAATTTATGCGCCGTATGAAAGAAATGCAGCAGACCGGTGGTGGTGGTGGTGGAATGTTTGGTATGGGAAATATGCCAGAGATGTATAATATAGTGGTAAACACCAATCATGAGCTGGTAGGTGAAATATTGAACACAAAAACGGCAAAGAAAAAAGAACGCCTAATTAACCAATCCTTAGATTTAGCCAAGCTATCTAAAGGATTATTGAAGGGTGCCGCTATGACAGAGTTTATAAAACGAAGTTACGAGATGGTGAAATAGATCCAAGCCTCTTGACCCCAAAATTGTAAAAAGCCGCCCTGATATTAACTGGGCGGCTTTTTTAAGCAAGATAGTTAGGTCTTTATTAAACTTTTTCATCTATTTTTCTGCATATAACCAACCTATAAATCTATGCAAAACGAAAAAAGCGACGCTAAATACAGGGAAATTCTAGACGAATTACAGGTGCAAAGCTGGCAGCTAGAGCTGGTAATTTCTGGTTTTGCCATTTTTGGACTTTTTAGCGCTTTAGACCCGTTAGAAGGTTTCGCTGCACTAAAAAAAATGGAAGGGAGCGGTTTCCAATCTATGTTTATAGATACCATCTACATAACATGTGTGCTTGCTATTTTCAACCTCATCCTTCATGTTTTGCTGCGAGGGTTATGGATTGGTGCGGTTGGTATTAGGTCAGTTTCTGGAGACATAGATTTTGAAAAACTAAATATGTCTAAGGTTTTCAAAACCCATCTGAAACAAAAAATAGGTTCTTTTGATAACTACATTATTAAGCTAGAAAATTATTCTAGCATTCTTTTTGGGGTTACCTTTTTGATAGCTTTCATTACGATTGCCATATCCCTAAATTTTCTGATATTCTTATTTTTTGTGTTCTTCTTCTATGAAAACGATTTCCTACCTTTTGAGGTAAAAGCGGTTTTAGGCACTATTTTGTTCCCTGCCTTTATCTTTGGACATCTGATTACCATCATAGATTTTATAGTTCCCGGGATTGTAAAACGTTCCCAAGATGTTGCTAAAGTGTATATGCCCATATACAAAGTATTTAGCATATTAACACTTTCCTTTATTTACCGGCCTATACTATATAATTTATTAGATAATAAATTCGGAAAAAAAATAATTTATAGTTTAATTCCAATTTATGGCATTCTATTGTTCCTCTTTTCATTGGAGATGAATCCTAGTAATTTTTTCGAAATCAGCGAACCATCTTCAACTGAAGTTAGCAATCGAAGTAATTACAAGGACATGTTGGCAAAAAAAGGCACCTATGTAAGACGCGTGGCAATACCATCAAAAACAATAACAGAACCGTTTTTACATATAACCATGCCGTATACCAAATGGATTGAGGACGATATTATCGTCTACGATTCATTATTGAAACCCGAATCAGATGAAAGAGGTTATGAATTTGGGGTGAATATAAAATTTGGTCCGGACAAGGATACCACCAAGGTAGAATCCGTCAGCTATTTGCAACACATAAATGACATGTTTGAATTTAAAATCGATAGCACAAAGATTGGAAGTGACTTAATTATTGCTTCTAATGAAGATGCACGTTTGGATTTGGAAATGTTCGTAGATTTATTAGGCTATTCCAGAGGCAAACATATACTCACTATAAAACATAAAAAATTTAAAGGAGACAGCACTGCTACAAAAGATTTTGCAACCATTCCTTTTTGGTACTATAATGAGAATGCAACTACAGTAGTACCTCTCGCTTTGCAAAAAACTGCTTTAGATAAATTACCTGAATACCTAGAAAAACCAACAGACCGGCAAGGGCATAAATAGTACTGTCCGATACAGATAGACTATTTGAAAAGGAGTTGAACGCTTCCGTATTTCCAAGAGTATTGAGTTTAAAGGTAGAAAACCAGTCTGTACTCGTATGATTCCTTCCAAATCCCAAAAACCCAAAAAAAGCAACAACTACTAATGCAATACCAATCCAACTCGTTTTGGAAACCAAAGGTGTATACCCAATACTATGAGTATTTTCTTTCTGTAGTTCTACTTGTTGCATAACCGACCGCACAAAATCCTTGGGAGCCTTTTCCAACTCCAAAGCTTTGGTGGTCTTTTCTAGAAAGGCATTCAATTCTTTTTCTTTATGCTTTTTCATGATTATAAAAATAAGCTAACCATTTGATATATGTACATTTGGTTGATAGTTCCATTAATTCTGCAAACGCTCATGATGCGCTTTATAGCCCTCAATAATTTCAGGCTCCAATTTTCTTCTTAAAATATGGGCCAAGCGTTTTCTAGCTCGGAATAGTTTTACTTTGACTGCATTACTTTTTAAAGACAGTACTTCCGAAATCTCGTTTAAAGATAATTCTTCAAAATAAAAAAGTGTTATAACTATGGAATCAGCTGCGTGTAATTCGTCCACGGCCTCTTTAATAGTCTCTCTTTGTTCTTTTTTCTCCAACGTATCCCAATTGTTCTCCAATGCTGGGATGTTAATACTAAAATCTCCATCATAAGAATTTACCGCTATTGTTCGCTTTCTTTTTTTAACAAGGTCTAATCCCTTATGGTATGTTATTTTATACAACCAGGTAGAAAACTTGGATTCTCCCTTAAAACTATTTAAAGCTTGGTAAGCTTGTAAAAAAACATCTTGGGCCACCTCTTGCGCATCCTCTGACCTACCGACTAACTTTAACGCTAAAGTATACACCATATGTTGGTATTTTTCTACCAGTTGGGCGTATGCCAAAGTATCGCCAGTGCGAGCAAGCATAATTAAAGGTTGGTCTTTGTCTTTGCTCATTATTGCCTATAAGACGCTTAAAACCTAGATAAGGTTACAGGAATTTTAAAATAAATGATATTATAAAACTAAGAATAAGAAATCCAAATAGTTTGAAGAGGCAGAAAAGGCAAAAAATTAAAAAGCATTAAACTAAGCATAAAGGCATTAGACCTGAGTAATGCAGCTAAAAGCGTGGTTTTAGCCTTGCCACCGGTATAAGGGCTTAACTAACGGATTTAACTTCGTTACTACCTAACTTTTAAAAACAGAAAATTGCGAATAAAAGTGTAACCTATTTAGTTAAGGTATCGTCCTATGGGTAACTAACGTTTATTTATCAATTAAAAAACAATCACCTTATGGAAGTAGCATTTGTATTTATCAGTTTTTTCTTAGTGGCATTCGGGATTTTCTATCTCTATTTTTCTACAAGGAACAAAGAACGCTTGGCCTTAATAGAAAAAGGAGCGGAAGCAAGTATTTTTGTACGTCAACAACGAGAGAAAGCAGCACCGTTCTGGAAGATATTGATATTAAATATCGCCTTATTACTCATGGGTATTGGTGCTGGCATCATGGTTGGCGGTATTCTGTACAGTAGTTTCAATGTACAAGATGAAATAGCACTACCTGGCTCTATATTCCTTCTAGCTGGTACCGGGTTACTAATCGGTTTCTTTTTAACCAAAAAATTGGACAAGGAATAATAACGAATATTCACTTATTATCACAGGAAACCACCTCAAAAATTGAGGTGGTTTTTTTATCTTCACAAGATGAAGGTAATCGCAACAAATATTGGCACCCCTACAAGCTTTACTTGGAACGGAGCAGAAGAACAAACTGGTATTTTTAAGTATCCAGTAAAAGACGGACTCTTCCTAAGCAAAAATGATGTACAAGGAGATACGGTTATAGATAGGGTACACCACGGTGGTACCAACAAGGCTTGCTACCTATTTTCAGCCGATTATTATCCCTATTGGAAAGAACGCTATCCAGATCACGACTGGGACTGGGGCATGTTTGGCGAAAACCTTACCATTTCCGAAATGGACGAAGCTCAAATACGAGTTGGCACTATTTACAAAATCGGCAATGCTATCGTACAGGTATCTCAACCTAGAGAACCTTGTTACAAACTTGGTATCCGATTTGGAACCCAAGCTATTCTTAAGGAATTTATACAGCACAACCATCCCGGTACTTATGTAAAGATTTTAGAGGAAGGCAAAGTAGTTTCTGGCGATGTTGTTGAACTTATTGAAGAATCAACAAACGGCCTTACGATTCAGCAATTCTACGAACTCATGTTTCAAAAGGAAAAAACTAAGAAAATTCTTGAATTATTCATGACCAATGAATCGGTTCCTCAATACAAAAAAGACCGATTTCTAAAATATCTAAAATGAGCTTTAACTATCCTTGGCACTTATACCTTATGGCAAGCATGTATATTCTTGCCGGTATCTTTCATTTTATAAGGCCTAAAGTATATATGCGCATTATGCCCAGATACATTCCCAATCATAAGGCCATGGTATATTGGAGCGGTGTGGCGGAAATTGCTTTGGGAATTGGATTATGTTTTGCGATCACAAAGAACATTGCCATTTATGGTATCATTGCACTTTTAGCCATATTCCTATTGGTACATTTTTATATGCTAGGCAATGAAAAAGCGGCTGCCGGTGTTCCAACATGGATACTTATATTGCGTTTGCCCTTACAATTTGGACTCATGTACTGGGCCTTTAGTTACCTAGGAGTATAAACACAAAAAGGGAACGCAAGCGTTCCCTTTCACTGAAATTTAAATAACTTAATCAACTATAAAGTTTTCCGAGTAGCTTTTTTTAGCATCCAAAACTACCACTCTGTAATTACCAGCATAGGCACCTTGAAAGTTAAAAGCTTTTTCAATAATCATTTCGTCTGCAACCGTTTCTGAAAACACCACTCTGTTCTCTTCATCATATACTTTGATGTCTACCTTGGACTTATCTAAGTTTAAAAAGTTTACGAACATCTTTTCTTTCGTTTTCCGAAAGTATGGCTTCAATGTTTCCTTTTTTTCTATGATAGTAACGTTTTCGTCAACTATAGAAACCGTGTAAACGACTAATCGAATAGCATCCGAAGTAGTGAGGTAGTATTTACCGTTTTCCAAACTGTGTAAATTGAACTTTTTCGTTACGGTTCCATTTTCCATTTTTTCGAAATACAGGACATTTTCATCTGTATCCGTAAATGTTAAGGTCAAATCCTTTGCTGCGTTATCTAATGTCAACACCAGGCTCTTGGCTTCTTTGGCTGCTATTAGACGAATCTCCGAATCCTTTGCCTTACTTAAAGTTGAACTTAGCAATAAGGCTAGTACTGTTGTTACTTTTAAAATTCTTTTCATGATATTCCTTTTTTTAGATTACTACTAATTACACTACAAATGTACCCAGCATTCACGGCCCGTACTACAGCACAGTTTTCTAATTTATGTTCTATTTTAACCTACTAACGTAGTTAAATAAGTACTTAGGTTAATTTTGAACATATTTTGGTTAATTTTGTAAAGCACAGCTTTAAAAGGCTTGTTTAATTTTATACTAGAATTAATATAAAAGTATGATTACACAAAAACCAAAGTTTGAAGCCATAGCCCCCACCTTTGGTAACTCCTTTACCTATCAAAAATTCGATGAGTCTAAATTGAACAAGAATTACGAATGGCACTACCATCCAGAAATTGAATTGGTATACGTAAACGGAGGTTCCGGGAAACGGCAAGTGGGAAGCCATGTATCTTATTATACCGAGGGAGAACTTATTTTAATAGGGAGCAACCTGCCCCATTGCGGACTTACAGACCGACTCACAGGTAACACCAACGAAACAGTAATACAGATGAAGTTAGATTTTCTTGGTAATGATTTTTTTAATATACCTGAGATGCGAAAAATTCAAGCACTCTTCGAGGTGGCGAACGGAGGAATCAGCTTTTCAGGCAAGACTAAAATGAAAATTGGTGAGAAAATAGAAGTACTGGAATATCAAACCGATTTTCAACGCTTGCTGTCCATCCTTAATATTCTAAATGAACTAGCAAACTCAAAAGAAACTAAGCTCTTGAATGCAGAAGGTTTCTCATTGGCTACAGACGTTAAGGACAATGATAGAATCAATGTGGTCTTTAACCATGTCAAAAATAACTTTAAAGAAGATATAACTTTAGAGGAAATAGCTAACATGGCAAGTATGACCATTCCTTCATTTTGCCGATATTTTAAAAAGATAACCAATAAAACGTTCGTACAATTTGTAAACGAATACCGTTTAGTGCATGCTTCAAAACTTTTAGCAGAAAAACCACTGAGTATTACCGAGGTTTGTTTTGAATGCGGATTTAATAATTTCTCCCATTTCAATAAATCCTTCAAAGCATTTACCGGTCAAAATCCATCAGAATATAGAAATCAACTTAAAGCGATTATTTCCTAATGCAACAACTCTTTGAAAGCGAACCTCAGCATCTGAACCTACCCGATAGCGCTATTACTTATTATCCAAATTTCATAGACAGTATAGTAGCAGACGACTATTTTACCTTATTGAAAAATAACACTGCGTGGCAACAGGACGATATTAAAGTTTTTGGAAAAGTATACGCCCAGCC
>RCND010000172.1_pt1 | contig 48886 bp, 54 predicted proteins | sample 2041351 | NCBI WGS metagenome assembly RCND01 (sample SAMN09708230, study PRJNA481090) | Marine sediment metagenome, whole genome shotgun sequencing project. | biome: marine sediment; feature: ocean; material: sediment; isolation source: Sewage treatment plant 12B marine sediment (STP12B) ... | reverse complement strand
CGGCTCTTGCGTTCCGGTCCGGCGATCACCCGGTCAATGGCCTCTTCGAGTTCGAACATCGAGATGAGCTTCTTGTCGCGACGCGCCGCCAACAAAGCAGCCTCGTTGATGAGGTTGGCTAGATCGGCCCCGGTGAAGCCCGGAGTTTGTCGAGCCAAGGCCTCCAGTTCAATGCCCTCGTCGAATGGCTTGCCCTTGGAATGGACCTCCAGAATGGCCGCGCGGCCCTTGAGGTCCGGTCGATCCACGACAACCTGGCGATCGAAACGCCCCGGACGCAGCAGTGCCGGGTCGAGGATGTCCGGGCGGTTGGTCGCAGCGATAACGATGACGCCTGTGTTGACATCAAAGCCGTCCAATTCAACCAGCAGCTGGTTCAAGGTTTGCTCTCGCTCATCATGGCCACCGCCAAGTCCTGCACCGCGATGCCTACCCACGGCGTCGATTTCATCGATGAACACGATGGCTGGGCCATTTTGCTTAGCCTGCTCGAACAGATCGCGGACCCGGGATGCGCCGACCCCGACAAACATCTCGACAAAGTCTGACCCGGAGATGCTGAAGAACGGAACATCTGCTTCGCCGGCTACTGCCCGGGCGAGCAATGTCTTGCCGGTTCCGGGAGGGCCATACAACAACACGCCACGAGGAATCTTGGCTCCGATGGCACGGAACTTGCCGGGGCTGGCGAGAAAGTCCTTGATCTCTTCGAGCTCTTCGACTGCCTCATCGGCGCCCGCTACGTCCTTGAAGCTGACCTTGGGAGCGTCCTTGCTGACCTGCTTGGCCTTCGCCTTCCCGAATTGCATGACCCGGTTGCCGCCGCCCTGCATCCGGGACAGGAAGAAGATGAAGATGCCAAAGATGAGCAGGTACGGGAATATCGACGTGAAGAACCACTGCAGAGCAGACGGATTCTCGGCATTGACCGTGAATTGCTCGATCCCGGACTCATTGATGAGGATGGTCAGTTCGTCCTCAAACTCCGGCGGGTAGACGGTGCGGAACTCAGGGTTCGCTCCCTCCACCACAGCATCTGTGGCGAAGGTACCAACGATCTCGCTCGAGCGAGTCTTCATTTCGAGAGTCTCGATGTCGCCGGTGACCAGCATTGTCTGGAATTCGCTGAGCAGCAGTTCCTCAGGCTCGGTGGCACCCTGGAGAAACACGTTCACTGCCATCATCACAAGGATGGCAACGACCATGTATACAAGGATCGTGCGGGCAGTACGGTTCACTTCGCTCCTAGGTGCTTCAGTCTGGTTGTTAGTGGCGGAAAGAAGCCGCCGGGGCGACCCATGATATGCGATTGGCGACGCTAGTTCTGCACCGATACACAAACACTGGGCAGTCGATCCCCGGAAGGGTCAGTCGACCAGTTTGAATCCTTCTTGCACATCCGTTGGTGAAGAGGTCGAATTGGTATCCATAACCCCGACATACGGAAGATTGCGGTACTGCTCGTTGTAGTCCAGGCCGTAGCCGATAACGAATTCGTTCGGGATGTGGAACCCTTCGTACTGAATGTCGAAGTCGGGGCGCTCAACATCATCTTTAATCAGTAGGGCCGCAAGCGAAAGTGTCGCCGGCTTGCGCACCGCCAGGGTCCGCAACAGATACTTCAGGGTGTGCCCGGTGTCGATAATGTCCTCGACAATCATTATGTTGCGTCCCTCAATCTCCTGATCCAGGTCCTTGAGGATGCGAACGACACCGGAACTATGAGTGCCACCATGGTATGAGGAGACCGCCATGAAGTCCGTCTCTACAGGCAGCCGCACATGACGGGCAAGATCGGCGAGCACGACAAAGGCACCCTTGAGGATGCCGATCATCAGTAGGTCTTTACCCTCGTAGTCCTTGGTGATGGCCGCACCCATCTCAGCTAGCTTGGCTTGGATCTCGTCCTCGGAAATGAGGATCTTCGCAACCTTCACGTTGTCTGCCTTTCAAGCTCAATCCATGTACTCAGCGACGTCTCGACCTTGGTCCATGCTGCGACCCGGACGCCCGCTGCCCAAGCGATTCTGCCACGCGACTCGATCAGCGGCCAAGCCGAGCGTTTCCGCACCGCAATCCCCGCTTCGTTGAGAGCGTCCGCAATCTTCTTGCTCCCGGTACCAATGTCGATGCGATCCCCCGGCTGGGGTGCCCGCACCGCAAGCCGCCCATACGGCAATGCGAGACGACACCAGTCGTGTGACATCCGCGGCGGCGTGCCCATCGCGGCTGGCATCGTGGTGATGATGTGTGAGCCGAAGATGGTGCGGCCGGGCACGGTGAGTTCGATCGGCTCGGGAATAATCGGAGTCTCAGGGCGGTGGATGGCTACGTAGGGGCCTTCTTTCTCGGCAACGTAGCCATCGCCCAGATCGCGGCGGGGCACGCTGCCCAGCGTGACTGCAAGTACAGCTTCGACCTCGCGACTCGTGCCTGGATATGGGGGGTGGACCCGACGCAGGGCGGCACGGATGGCTCGCTTGGCCAGTACCGCAGGAATGGTGACCAAGGGGGCGACCGCAAGGAGGGTCGTCTCCCCATCTTGCACTGCAATATCCGGTGGCGTGGCCGCGTCGAGGTAGGCGTCGTCGGCCGCCAGGTGCTGGGCGCTCCGGCCCACGATGTCAACCAATTCTCCTTCAATGTGACTATCGAGTTTGGGAAGAATCTCATGGCGGATCAGATTCCTACGAATCTCCCTGTTCTCGTTGGAAGGGTCGTCGAGATACGGCAGTTCGAGCTCGTCGGCAAGATTTCTTAGGTCATTTCTTCGGAAGCCAAGGAACGGGCGTACGAACGGGAGACGTTCGGGCGTGATCCCAGCAAGCCCGGTGGAACCGGCTCCCCGCAGCAGGTTACCGACGACCGTTTCCGCAGCATCGTCGGCATGATGGCCCATCACGATGAGTCGACTGTCGGCGAATTCGGTAAGCGCAGCCAACCGAACCTCTCTTGCCGCACCCTCCGGGGACGGACCGACATCGGGGGTCACGTCAATGACTTCGAGGGGAAGACCCAACAGTTCTGCAACGCACGAGGCAGCCTGCTGCAGCTGTGACGAGGCTGGCCAACCGTGATTGATGTGAACAGCGCTCACTGAGCCTGGCGGTCTGGCCGATTTGCTGGCCCACGCAGCAACTGCAGAATCGGCTCCGCCACTGAGAGCCACCAGCAGGGGCCCGTCTTGGAGGGTCGCGACCATCCGACAGACATCCTCACCGAATCGACTCATCCCACCCGGTACAGCCATGAGACCGGGTCCTCGATTTCCTCAAGCGTTGGCAGGTTCGAAGGGCGAAGCCAGGCCGCATCCAGAGCAGACCACCCGGCCTGCCGTTCGACGCCGTCGATGAACTTGGCACCCATGTCGTACTGCTTCATCTTCATCTCCAGCCCAACCAGACGCATAAACATGGCGGTCCGCGGATCGTTGCGCCTTGACGCGAGGATCCGCGACATTCGTTCCTGGCTCACCAGTTCGCGGGCGCCGATGCGGTCCATGACCACATGGCCATGACCTTCGAGAAGTGACATGAGAGCTTGCACCTTGTCGATGACTTCGCGTTGATCTGGCGTAGCCAGCAAGCCGAACAGGCCCTGCTCGGTAACAAGAGGCCGGCCTTGGGTTGAGGCCTCACGGACCTCTTCGGCAAGACGAGCCATCCGTCCCGGTTCGGGCTTTGAGGCATTGACGAGCTCCTCAACCAGTCCGAGAAAATACGAACGCAGCCAAGGCACCCCTTGGAACTGCAGTCGGTGGGTCGATTCGTGAAGCGCAACCCAGAAGCGAAACTCTGCGGGCCGAAACTCGAAACGACGTTCAATTGCCAGCACATTGGCCCCGACAAACATCACGGTGTCACCGGCTCCACCATCGCTCGTCGGCAACACAAGTTCATACTGGCCAAGAACCCGTCTCGACAGAAACCCAAGGAGTGCTCCGAGTTCTGCCGACATGAGTCGACCGGCCGCACCGCGGCCGACCGTCTTTTGCTCACCGAGACGTTCCGTGACCGGTGCCATCAGCTCAGAGAAGGAGGCAATGTTGTTCTCAACCCATTCGGCTCGGCTGACTACTGCCACATCCGGTGTGCCGGGTGCTTCGAGTCCCGTCTCCTCGGCAACCAGAGCGGTGGCACGCTCGACGAGAAGCGGCGCTTGCCGCGCCAGACGGGCCTCGTGATAAGTGCCCTCAAGCGGATAGTTCCCGGCAAAACGCCGAGCAATCGAAACCGCTGAACTCCAAGTGGTGGTAGACATGGGTGCCAAAGTACTACGCGCTCAGACTTCGCATGCCGGTGAGGGTGGCACAGCTAGATGACGCGGTAGCGACCTCGGACCCTGACCACGTAATAAGCAGCGGCAGATCCGACGGCAACGGCACCAAGAGCGGCAACCGCGGGCGCAAGGAATCGAGCGGTCCACGGGTCCTCGTCGGCTTCCTCCTCGGCCTCCGGAAGCATGACTGCAGGTTCCGCGGCAACGACCTGAACCGAGGTATCAGCGATCGCAGCGGGAGACCCGATAATGGCAAGCGGAGCCGGCACGAAGAGCAAGAGCACCACGAGGCCGCGGACAAGATTTGCGAGTGACTGCTTCATCGAACGAGACGATAGCATGACTCCCCTTCGGGGAGTTTCTGAGATTTTGCTTCGCAAAACTCAACCAAGTCAGCCAGGATTAGCGACGAGTTTCTGCCCTGCAGAAACTCGCAACGTGGCGCCTTGCGCCACGCGCACGCCTAGAGCTCGGGGACTACGCGGCCACGGAGACGGGGGAACTTCGTGGGAGCGTGGGCGTAGCAAAACTCGCGGCGGTTGTAGCGCGATAGCAAAGTTTCACATTCGTGCTTGGCGCAGTAGCGCTGTTCGTTAGTCGCTTTCGGAGGCCTGGCGGTACCGAGGATCCTCTTGCCTTTGAGTGTGTTATCAGACATTTTGTGCGTTTCCTTTTCTCAATCCACACCACGGATTGGCCGACGCAGCAGACTCAGTTTTCCTGAGTATCAGCTGCCTCTTTGTCTATCAACGCACGGATACGGTCAAAAAGTTCCTGAGGTGGCTCATCTTTGCCACATTCGCGCATCCGCTCTTTGAGTCGGCTCTCAAAATCAAAGGCATCCATGCAATGGCCGCACCGCTTTATATGCCACCGGATGCGGAGTCGCCTTGCCCAGGTCAATTCCTCATCGATGTATTGATATAGATAGTTGACCGCGTGGTCGCATTCAGCTTTCATTGCGTTGGTCCTGTGAGTCCGCGTTGTTCGGCTAAAGACCACAACTTCTTTTGCAGCGCTTTTCTTCCCCGATGAAGCCGAGACATGACCGTCCCGATCGGGACATCCACAATCTCGGCGATCTCCTTGTAGGAGAAACCTTCGACATCGGCGAGCAGGACCGGCATCCGGAACCGCTCCGGAAGCGACTCCAGCGCCGCTTTGATGTCGGTGTCGACTATCGATTCCAGGACCGACTCCTCAGTGCTGCGCACAGCCCCAGAGGCCTCCCCCAGTCGACGGAAGAGGTACAAGTCCTGGAGCTCACCGAGCTCAACCTCGGACGGCCGGCGCTGCTGTTTGCGATACCGGTTGATGTAGGTGTTGGTGAGTATCCGGTACAGCCAGGCCTTGAGGTTGGTTCCCTCCTGAAATGTGTTGTAGGCGCGGTACGCCTTCAGATACGTTTCTTGCACAACATCCTCTGCGTCGGCCGGGTTGCGCGTCATTCGCAACGCGGCGGAATACAACTGCTGTGCAAACTCCATTGCGTCACGTTCGAAATTGGCTTGGTCGGCCATCGACCCTCCTCAGAGGTTTCGCAGTCAAACTAACGGCAGAAACCAAATATATGAAAGTTGGAGCCGGAGACGGGAATCGAACCCGTGACCTACGCATTACGAGTGCGTCGCTCTACCGACTGAGCTACCCCGGCGGAGGGTCCGCAATGCTAGCGCAGCAAAACGCTCACCAAGCAATGCAGCCCAACTGGTTGGTTCAAGAAGCTTCGAGCGCCGCCCGCAGTCCTTCTTCGATGGTGGCGTGCTCGAATTCGAATCCTGATTCCATCAGCTTGTGCGGAACAATGCGCGCCGAGGTGAACAGCAACGCGGTGGCCAGCTCCTTGCCCAGGAGCAGTTCGAGGGCAAAGCGAGGAACGGGGATAAATGCCGGGCGACGCAAGACCTTGCCCAGTGTCTTGGTGAATTCTGAGACAGTTACGGCTTGCGGCGTTGTCAGGTTTACGGCTCCGGACACCTGAGAGTCGATGATGTGTCGGATAGCCCTGACTTCGTCATCGATGGTGATCCAGCTCCACCATGTCTTTCCCGAGCCAAGCCGACCTCCCAGCCCGAGGCGGAACGGTAGGAGTAGCTTCCCCAGAGCCCCGCCAGACTTGGCGAGGACGATCCCGGTGCGGATATGTGCGGTGCGGATACCGGCGGCCGCCGCGGGTGCGGTGGCGGCTTCCCACGCGACGCAAAGGTCGGAGAGGAAATCGGGAGAGGGCGCTGGCCCGTCATCTTCTGTAACGGGCTGGGGACGGTCGCCGTAGTAACCGATGGCCGATCCCGAAATAAGTACAGCCGGTGGCTCAGTCGCCGCTGCCAACGTTTGCGCAAGAAGCTCGGTTGCCATCACTCTGGAATCCAGGATGAGCCGCTTGCGTGCGGGCGTCCACCGTGAATCACCGATGCCGGCTCCGGCAAGATGTACTACGGCGTCAAAGCCTGCAACGTCCGCAGAATTCAGTGTTCCATTGCTTGGGTCCCAGAATCGTTCCGACCGATCCACAGGATCGCGCCGCACTAACCGGACGACCTCGTGCCCATCGGTTTCCAACGACCGGCGTAGTGCTGTGCCGATCAGACCGCTCGCCCCGGTTATAAGTACTTTCACTTCTTGTCCTTGTCGTGCCAGTGCGCCAGTTGCTCATCCAACACCGCCACCCAATCGTCCATCATTGATTGCAGCGGGTCCTCACACCCAACATACGAACCAGGATCAAGCGCTGGATGAAAAGACAGTCTGAGCGTCGGTATGCGGATACCGGGTTCGGCCAGGCTCAGGGTCGCTTCCGTCCCGGTGAGGGCACACGGAACGACGGGAACGCCGGTAGCTAGGGCCAGCCAGGCAGCTCCGCTCTTGATTGTGCGCTCCCCCCAGTGGAGCGCCCGGGCTCCCTCAGGGAACACACCAAGAATCTCGCCATCCTCGAGGACCTGCAGCGCATGCTGCAACGCACCAAGAGGTGGGCGATCCCTCGACACGGGGATTGAGCCGAAGTAGTAAAGGGCCTCGTCGAGTGGCTTGTTCTGGCCGAATAGCTCATCTAGCGTCAGATACCGGACCAGCTCGCCGACACCGAGGGTCACAAAAACCGGATCGGCAAGTGACAGATGGTTGGCGGCCACAATGTAGGGACCGTGTTTGGGCAGATGCTCCTGGCCACTTATGTCCCCGGCGAACAACGCCTTAGTTACCCACCACACCGGGTGTCTCATCACGCTCACAAAGCCGTAAGCGCCCACGCCCGGTTTGCGCTGCACGCTATCGCCCGCCGATGTCAGAAAACAGCGAAGCCAACGCCAGCTGAGGACGTTGGTTGGCTCGGATCGCATCGATGGCTTCGAGGATCCGATCGGCATTGTGGACCGCACGCCGCGGGGTAAGGCGGGTCAATGCCGGTGCCGGGATGTCGGGATTGTGGACCGGAGCCCCGAGCTGAGCCGCGGCGGCGTCCCGGTAGAAACCCGACAGGATCTCCAGACCCGAAACGTGCAAGGCGATCGCGGCTCGCTTGAGTTCCCGAGCATGACGCTGTTCAACCGCCTTGCTCAGTCCGCCTTCGGCTTCCATTGTGGCCGCCTCCTCGCGCTGTCGATCCTTTAGCGCTGCCATCAGCGGATCGGCCGCAACCTCAACTTCATCGGCAAGCCGATAGCCATCGCCAGGATGCTCAGAAAGTCGCAGCGGCACACTCATCCAGACGTTACGAAAAGCTGCAACGTCGGCCCGGGTTGCTAGAGAAACCGCCAGCCCCGGTCGCCCCCCGGAGATCTGGGCCGCCTGCTTGGCTCGCACCGCGTCAATGCCTTGTGCCACTAGCCCTATTTCGATGTCCGTCTCAGGCACCCGACCAAAGACAACGGTGCGGCACCGACTGGCAACCGTGGAAGGCAGATCGTCCTCCGACTCGGCAACCACGAGAAAGATCGTTGAAGCCGTCGGTTCCTCGAGTGTCTTGAGCAAGGCGTTAGCTGCCTCGTCGTTCATGGCACCGCCCTCTTCGAGGATGAAGATCTTGCGAGCTCCCTCCACCGGTGCCAGGTTGGCCAGCGCAACGGTGTTACGCGCCTGTTCGACCGTTATGGCCGACCTTCCATCGGGTTCCACGACGGCAACATCCGGGTGAAATCCGCGCATGACCCGGCTCTGGCATTGCTGGTCGGCGCCACAGATGATGCCCGCAGCAAACCGCCGAGCCACCATCGCCTTTCCAACCCCAAGCGGACCTACGAACAGATATGCGTGGGCGGGCTCAGCGACGTCACCCTCCAGAACACCAATCACAGCGCGGTGGCCTATTACCCCTTCGAAGAGATCGCCCATCGCCCCTCCACGTGTGCCAGTACCCGGTCCCAAACATCATCGACGGCAAGCGAGCCGTCCACAAGGACAAACCTGTCGGGCTCGGCGACCGCAAGCTCGTCGAACGCATCCGCGACCGTTGCCTGAAAGGCGACGCCTTCACCGCCAATCCGATCTGGGTCTTCCTGTCGGGCCAAACCTGTCTCCGCATCGAGGCGAAGCAAGATGACCAGCTCGGGCCAGACCTCGCCAAGTCCCGGCTCGTTAACGGCGCGTACCGCGGCGACACCAAGACCACGACCGGCTCCCTGGTACGCAAGCGACGAGTAGACCGACCTATCGGTGACCACCCAACTACCAGCTCGTAGCGCGGGCCCGACCAATTCGTGTGCAAGTTGGGCACGTGCCGCTGAAAACAGCATCGCCTCACTCCAAGGAGACACCGAACCGTCGGGATCGAGCAATACCCTGCGCACCCGCTCTCCGGTTGCAGTTCCGCCCGGTTCCCTGACCCTCAGGACATCATGCCCCAATCCCTCGAGATGGTGGGTAAGGCGTGCTGCGATCGTGGACTTGCCTGTGCCCTCGATACCTTCGAGGGCGATGTAGTGCCCGGTCACGACTTGTCCTTGTCTTCGGTCTCCGTCTTCTTCTGGACGGGTGCACTACCAGCCCTTCTCGCCTTGTTCGCAGCGGTGATGATGTCTTGAGTGTCCCGGCCCATCGTCGGCGTTCGGAAGCCAGACCGCAGTGTGAGCAAGACCGCCAGACCGGACGTCAGAATCGTCAAACCCCCCAGAAACAGCACCACTCGAGTTGGGTCGTCGAGACGTCCGAAATCAACCCAGCCGACGGCATCCACCAACGGCACGGCGACGGCCATCGCCACAAATAGGCCTATCCGCATCAGGGAAAACAGGGTCGCAAACACCCGGCCGCGCATCTCATCGTCCACATACTCGTGGAGATGGGTCAATCCCATTAGGTAGGCGGCGCCTGCCCCAAACCCCATGACTGTCATCCATGCTGCGGCCCCAGGGACGGTTGTGACCATCGCAGCCGCAGAAAGCCCAAGACCGGTCGCCGCTGTTGCTACTCCGAACACAATGTCCCGACGTGCGAATCGATCCTCATAGATCGAGAGCACAACAAGTCCAATCACAGCACCGACACCCAGCATCGCGATGATGGCGAAGAATCCTGCATCGTCGGCTCTGAGGACGTTTTCTACGAAATCCAGGCCCAATACGATGACGGCCCCTCCGCCGAAGAGAGCAGTCGTCATGCCGATGATGACCCGGCGCACAGATGGATCGCTGCTGAGGAACTTCATACCTTCTGTGAAGTCCTTCCATGTGCTCTTCAGGTCGACGTTGTTGTTTCCATTCTCCTCGGCCAAAGGAGCAAGGATCTTCGGCAACGAAGCCACCAGCAGGCCCGAGGCAAAGAAGGTGACGGCGTCGAGTCCGAATGCAAAGACAAGTCCTTCGTTCCCCACCGGGATCAAACCACCGAGAGACACATCCGGAAATCCGGCCAGCACCAGTAGAAGCAGCGACCCAACAGGCACAGTCCCGTAGGCAGCAGCAAGCATGAGGCTGTTGGCACTGACCAGGTTCTCCGGCCGAACCAGGCGAGGCACCATTGCAGTCCGCGGCGGCTGACCGAGAAGGCTCAGGAGTTCCAGAATCAAGGTCAGTCCCACGAGCACAACTAGCGAGTCCGCGAACATCATGAACGGAACAACGACACCTCGCCCAACGTCAGCGAACACGACCAGTTTCCGTCTGTCCATGCGGTCCGAGACAACTCCAACCAGACCTCCGAGCAGCAGTCCGGGAAGGACGCGAGACATCAAGGCAATCAGGATGCCCTCCTGAGATCCAATGCGGTCGGCCACCGTAATCATGGCGAAAACGGTCACCCAATCACCGGTCGATCCGATCACCGCAGCCCAGAAGAACCGGGCGAACGGCCCAGATGTCATCATTGATCTTGTAGTGCGGGGGGCGGTGTCCTCAGGGGTCATCAGGCAGAACCCTAGTGTCGGCCTGACACTCGGTCGTGGCTACGCCTTCTTCTTGGCGGGCGCCTTCTTCTTTGCCGGCTTCTTCTTGGCGGGCGCCTTCTTCTTCGCCGGCTTCTTCTTGGCTCCACCCTGGGCAGCCACCCGTTCCCGACGCAGCTGCAATAGTTCGGCAGCCCGCTCGATAGTCATGCCCTCAATGGTGTCAGCGACCCGTAATGACGCGTTGGTCTCTCCGTCGGTGACGTACGGGCCGAACCGGCCTTCTTTGACAACAACCGGCTTGCCAGAATTGGGGTCTTCGCCAACTTCCTTGAGAGGAGGAGCCGCGGCACGACGGCCTCGCTTCTTAGGCTCCTTGAGCCGCCGAACCGCATCTTCGAGGTCGACGGTGAACAGTTGCTCTTCGGCTTCGAGGCTGCGGCTCTCTTTGCCCCAGCTGATGTAAGGGCCGTAGCGACCGTTTAGAGCCATCACGTCAACGCCATCCTCAGGATGGGAACCGATGACACGAGGAATGCTCAGCAGTTGCAGAGCCTGCTCCAGAGTCACCGACTCTTCGCTCATGTCCTTGAATAGAGACGAACGTTTGGGCTTCACCTTGCTATCTGGCTCCTGCTCGCCAAGCTGGATGTACGGTCCGAAACGCCCGTTTCGCACCGAAACCTCGAGCCCCGTCTCCGGGTCCGAACCGAGCGACCTGTCGCCGCTGGGGGCTTCGAGGAACTCGATCGCCTTCTCAACCGAAAGCTCATCTGGCGGCAGATCCAGCGGGATGCTGGCGGTCTCTTCGCCACGCTGGACATACGGACCGAATTTCCCGGAGCGGGCCACAATCTTGTTGCCATCGCCGTCCTCACCGATCGGGATGGAGTTGATCTCCCGAGCATCGATTTCTTCGATGTTGGTCGAGACCAGCGCCTTCAAACCGGGATGGCCGTTGCCAAAATAGAACCGCTTGAGCCACGGAATCGGCTCCATGTTGCCGCTTGCGATCTGGTCCAAATCGTCTTCCATGCGCGCGGTGAAGGCAAGGTCGACTAGGTCGCCGAAGTGCTGCTCCATCAGCGCAACAACGGCGAACGCGGTGAAGGTCGGTACCAACGCCGACCCCTTCTTGTAGACATAGCCACGATCCTGAATGGTGCTGATGATTGAGGCGTATGTCGAGGGTCGCCCGATCTCGAGTTCCTCGAGGCGTTTCACCAGTGATGCCTCGGTATAGCGAGCAGGGGGCTTTGTCTCGTGTCCCTTGGGCTCGATCCCGACGGGGGTCACGGCGTCACCTTGAGCGACCGCGGGCAGATGCCGTTCCTGGTCATCGAGGGCCGCTTCGGGATCATCGGTGCCTTCCACATATGCGCGGAGAAACCCAGGAAATACAATTGTGGTGCCCGAAGCGGCGAACTCGCTTGCAGGATCGCCCTGCGGCGTTGCGACAACCACAACCTTGACACTCTCACCTTTGGCGTCCTTCATCTGCGACGCAACGGTCCTCTTCCAGATGAGGTCGTAGAGCTTCGACTCGTCAGAGGTGGCCCCGAACTGCCCGGCGATCGTCTTTGGCGACTTGAAGCTCTCACCGGCGGGTCTAATGGCTTCGTGGGCTTCCTGGGCGTTCTTGACTTTCGACTTGTAGGACCGTGGCTTGTCCGGGAGGTATTCAGTGCCGTACTTGTCTGCGACCAGTTTGCGGGCGGCGTCGATAGCAGCGGCCGACAACGTCAACGAGTCGGTCCGCATGTAGGTGATGAAACCGCCCTCGTAGAGCCGTTGCGCTGCGGACATGGTGCGGCGGGCGCCAAACCTGAGCTTGCGCCCTGCCTCTTGCTGGAGCGTCGAGGTGCGGAAGGGTGCGTAGGGGCGTCGGGTGTACGGCTTCGCTTCAACGGAAGCGATCTCTGTCGGTGCCGACAACAGCTTGGTGGCCAGTCCAACAGCTTGGCTCTCATTGAGGATGAGCTTGGTGGTCGTCTTTGCCTTGCCCTGTTCGTCGAAGTCGCGACCGGTGGCGATCGCCTGACCGTCAACGGCGATCAGGGTCGCCTCGAATGCACCCTTGTCGGTATCGAACGTGCCAACGAGATCCCAATACCCAGCGGTTACAAACGCCATGCGCTCGCGTTCTCGGTCCACGACGATGCGGGTGGCCGGTGACTGGACGCGGCCCGCGGACAGACCACGCCTGACCTTACGCCACAGAACGGGAGACACCTCGTAGCCATAGAGACGGTCGAGGATCCGCCGTGCTTCTTGGGCATTGACGAGACCTCTGTCGAGCTCCCGGGGATTGGAGGCAGCCTCGGCAATCGCTGCCTTCGTGATCTCATGGAAGACCATGCGCCGGATCGGAATGCGGGGTTTGAGAGTCTCGATGAGGTGCCACGCAATGGCCTCCCCTTCGCGATCTTCATCGGTGGCGAGGAGCAGCTCATCGGCGTCCTTCATGAGACGCTTCAGCTTTGTGACCTGTTGTTTCTTATCGGGGGTCACCACGTAGAGAGGTTTGAAGTCGTTGTCGACATCTACGCCGTAACGAGTCCTCCGCCATTCCTCTTGGAGACTCTTCGGTGCGTCGGCGGCTTTCGCAGGAATATCTCGGATATGACCAATGGAAGACTCAACGACGTAATCCTTCCCGAGGTATCCGGAAATGATCTTGGCTTTCGCCGGTGATTCAACGATTACGAGTTTTGGTGACATTTGTTGGCAGGAAGCGGTCCCGCGGGCCGTCTAGAAAACGTGGAACGGGGACGATGATTACGACACATCGATCCGTATGTCAAGACCGTAAGCCGTCTTCAAGGTCGGAAACGACCCGATCCCACACGTATTCGTCGACGACACGGAGCCTGCCTTTAGCCCCCATTTGGCGGGCTCTTTCCGGATCGGCGAGGACGATATCAAGACCTTCGACGATGTCGGAAACCGAGTCGACAACAAATCCGGTCTCACCAGGCAGCACTGTCTCCGGGGAACCCCCAGAAGATCCCGCAAGGACCGGAAGTCCAGCCGCCGCCGCCTCCAGAAACACCAGACCGAGGCCTTCTATCTCCAGACCGCCCCAGCGACTGCGACAAGGCATACAGAACACGTCCATCGACCGGTATAGGCCCGCAAGGTCCTTCCACGGGACATCGATCTCGAACCGGACTGCCACTCCGGAATCGGCCGCAAGTTTGCGAAGCTTTGCCTCGGTGCGGCCCTTGCCGACAATCAGAACCTCAACGTCGATGCCCTGCTCTTTGAGTTCTTTGGCGGCGGCAATCACACGCTGCTGGCCTTTGCGCGGTACAAACCTACTGACGCAACCGACAACCGGCGGGGTGTTGTCAGGTGGCGAATCGGCTGGGGTGAAAGTATCGACTTCGACGCCGGCTCCGATCGCCACAACGTCACGCCCGGTGAGTCTGCTCACCTTGTTTTGGGTGAATCTACTGACCGCAAACAGCACATCGGCTGACCGCAAGGTCCTCCTCAGCCAAGATCGCACCCCGGGAATCGCCGCCGGGATTGTCACCTCGGCACCGTGACACAGAATCCCCACAGGGATCCCCAGCTCCTCTTTGAGCCGGGTGGTCGCTCTGGTCAGCGGGTGCGGCGCTCCGAAGAATATGGCGTCAGGTTCGAAGTCCCTTGCCTCTTCGATGAACCAGTCGACGACGCTCTTAGTCGGCCACATGAACCGACGTTTGCCACGACGGACTATCTCTTCGCCGCGGCTGGTTCCGATCGCCGGCCCATCGGCTGGGGCCAGTACCCGCACCGGCCCGGGATAGGCGTCGAGCAGGCTGCCCAGATACGTCTGGATTCCTCCAGGTTTCGGGGGGAAGTCGTTGGTGATTACAAGAAGTCTCATGTCAGGTGTGGTGCCAGATTCCAGCTGACCAGGGCAGGTCCTCGCATCGTGAACGCCACTCGGGCATACCCGGTGTTATCCAAGATCGAGAGGCGGTTGCGGTTCTCGTATGGGATTCCGAGAATCTCAGTTACCCAGGCCCGGGTGGCCCCACCATGGGAAACGACACCAACGTTTTCTCCTGGGTGCCGGCCGATGATGTTGTCCATCGATGCTGCCATCCTTCGGCGTACGCCGGCAAATGTCTCGCCGGTGCCGCCGCGTGCAGCGTCGCTGCCGTTGCGGAAGTCCTCGTACTCGTCCGGGTACTTCTCAGCGATCTCGGGCTTGGTCATGCCCTCCCAGGCTCCGAAGCCGATCTCCTTGAGACCGGGCTCTAAAGTCACGTCCAGACTCTGCTGCGATGCAATGGCGTTTGCGGTGTCGGCGGCGCGGGTGAGCGGCGACGAATAGAGCGCATCGAGCGTGGGGAGAGACGCACCAAGCCGAACAGCCTGGGTTCGCCCCGTCTCGCTGAGCATTCCATCTTGATGTCCCTGCCAACGTCGCTCCTGGTTCGACACGGTCTCTCCGTGGCGAACCAGAAAGACCTCGGTGTCTTCTGGGCTGTGCCCAAAATGCGAGGCTCCGCTTTCAGGCAGGTGGGTGTGGTCGTTGTAGCGCGGAACCGAGATGGCGCCGTTGTCCACATTCATGGTGGCGATGGCGGTGTTGCCGAGAAGGCGGATCGGGCTCGGACGCTTGATTTCGAGCAGTCCAGTGAAGAGCGTGAGAAGGGCCATGCCGTGACTGACGACTGCAACCGAGCCCTCGCCGACTCGTGCGACGACCTCGTTGAGTGCCGCACGGGTGCGCTCCATCACTTCCGACAGCCGCTCCCCTCCGCCCAAGGCGATGTCCTCTCCGCCAAACAGTGCCGCGAGATCGGCGCTGTAGCGTTTCATGATTATTTCTGACTCGAGATCCTCCCACTCGCCGAAGAATGGCTCACGCCATCGTGCGTCGGTTTCCACGGGACGTCGTAGTGCAGCGGCGGTCTCGACCGTTCGGTCAAGATCGCTCGATATGACCAGGTCGAAGTGTTTCCCGGCAAGTCGCTGCGCAAGGCGAGCGGCCTGATCCTCTCCTGTCGCGGTCAGCGACGAGTTCGTGTGGCCTTGCCACCGACCTGCGGCGTTACCCGTGGTCTGGCCGTGGCGAATGAAGGTGATCTCAACTGACAACTGCAAAGCTCCGCATCAAGGAAGGCGTAGGCTAGGCCACATGTTGACGATGCTGGTCGCCCTTACCGATTCCAGTTCGATCCTGCCGGAAGAAACCTCGGCCAGGGTGGTGTGGGCCGCTATCGGCGTCGTGATTCTTGGTCTCTACTTCCTGATGAAGTCTGCACGGAAGAAGGCAGCCGCCGAGTACTGGGCCCGACACAAGGCCGACGAAGAACGAATCGCCAACGATCCGGATATGCGCAAGGATTAGGCGCATGAAGACGCTCAAAGATGTCGTAGAGCACTACGAGACCAACTACGACGAGGACTCGCGGCTCTCCAAGGATGGCCTCGGCCAACTGGAACTCCTCCGCACCCAAGTCCTTCTCAAGCGGTATCTGCCAAAACCACAGGCTTCGATTCTCGATGTGGGCGGTGGACCAGGCGTCTACTCCTATTGGCTGACCGCCGCCGGTTACAACGTGGAGCTCATCGACATCGTGCCTCGCCACATCGACCAGGCGGCACAGAGAGGCATCACTGCTCGAGTTGGCGACGCCCGCAAGCTGCCGGTGGCGTCCCATGTCTTTGACGCCGTGCTAATGCTCGGGCCGCTCTATCACCTGCCAAAACGGAAACACCGGCTCGCCGCGATCAGCGAGGCCGTTCGGGCAGCCAAACCGGGCGCACCGATCTTCGCCGCTGCTATCTCGCGCTATGCCCCAGCCATCGACGGACTCGCCTCGGGTTTCTGGGACGACCCGGCCTTCGCCGAAGTCGTCGTGGACGATCTTGAGCACGGCAAGCACTACAACCCCACTGGTGATCCCAAGTACTTCACCACGGCCTTCTTCCACCGCCCCGAAGACCTGCATGACGACTTGACCGATGCCGGACTCGTCGATGTCGAGATTCTACCGATCGAGGGTATCGCATGGTCGGCGGCCGACCTCGACGAACGCATGACCCGCGAGAAAACCCAGGATGCCTTGCTGGACTTGCTGCAGCGCCTCGAAAACGAGCCAAGCCTGCTCGGTGCCAGCCCTCATTTGCTTGGGATTGGCTACGCCCCAAGCTGAAGAGGTAAAACTGCCCTATCGCCACGGACCCACCGTACGCCTCGACATTGGCGTTTGAGATCGAGAGCATTGACCCGGGCGAACTCAAGATCGCACACACGGGCGTTCGTCTACCGGCGGATCCGATAGACCCCAAACGACAACCTCCCCCGGCATCGCCGGGGGCAAGCAATCCCCGGCCAAAGGCCGGGGATTGCCCTCCTCCTCCGCAATTCTCGTTGTGACCTAGACGAACGCTGAGGCGAAGATCAGGCTGACGATGGTCATGACCTTGATCACGATGTTCATCGCCGGACCGGAAGTGTCCTTGAACGGGTCACCGATCGTGTCACCGACAACGGCTGCCATGTGGGAGTCTGAGCCCTTGCCGCCATAGGCACCGGCCTCGATGAACTTCTTGGCATTGTCCCATGCACCACCGGCGTTTGCCATGAAGATGGCCAGGAGGAAGCCAGTCACGAGAGCTCCGGCCAGCAGGCCACCCAGCGCCTTGACGCTGATGAACCCGACCACCAGCGGAAGTGCAACCGCCATTGATCCAGGAATGATCATCTCGCGCAGCGCCGATGTCGTGGAGATGTCGACGCACTTGGCGTACTCCGGCTTGACGCCTTCCCTGCCCTCGCGCAGTCCCGGAATCTCGCGGAACTGACGTCGCACTTCCTCGATCATCTGGTTCGCAGCTCGGCCGACGGCCTTGATGGTCATCGAAGCGAACAAGAACGGGAACATTCCGCCGAGGAACAATCCGACGATCACCTCAATCTCCAAGATGTTCAGGGTCTCCAGTTCGCCACCGGCGACGATCACTGCCTGACGGAACGTGAAGAAAAGAGCCAGTGCGGTTACCGCCGCCGAAGCGATAGCGAAGCCCTTGGCGACTGCAGCAGTCGTGTTTCCAAGAGAGTCGAGAGCATCGGTTGTCTCTCTAACCTCTGGAGGAAGATGTGCCATCTCGGCGATTCCACCTGCGTTGTCTGCGATCGGACCGTAAGCATCGACCGAAACGGTCATGCCCAGCGTTGACAAGACACCGATGGCGGCTATGGCGATACCGTAAATCCCGGCAAGCTCGACATCGAAAGCCATCTCGCCACCGGCGTAAGCACCGAGCATCCCGAATGCGATCACGATGACGGAGAAGGCGGCAGACCTCATACCTTCGGCGATACCTTCAAGAACAACCGTGGCTGGCCCGGTTTGTGATTGACGAGCGATCTCTTTGACGACCTTGTGATGGTCACTCGTGAACCACTCCGAGATCTGACCGATCAGCCATCCGACCAGCAGGCCGACAACCACCGAAAGCACCAGACCCCAGGTGTTGTCTACACCAGGGTCATCGTTGAAGAACGTTGGAGTGATGACAGCCACCCCAGCAACGGTGAGACCCATCGCTACGTAGGTTCCACGGTGCAGCGCCGCAGCAAGACTCCCCTTGCCAGGCTTCACGAAGAACGAACCGATGATCGAGGACACAGTACCGATAGTGGCGATCATCAGCGGGTAGAAAAACGCCTCGGGCTGAAATGCCTCGCCGGCGAAGGCGAAGGCTGCAAAGGCAATCGGCGCAATCATGGAGCCGACATAGCTCTCGAAGAGGTCGGCGCCCATGCCGGCCACGTCACCAACGTTGTCACCAACGTTGTCGGCAATGGTTGCCGGATTGCGGGGATCATCTTCTGGGATTCCAGCTTCGATCTTGCCGACCAAGTCGGCACCGACATCAGCAGCCTTGGTGTAGATACCGCCACCGACACGGGAGAACAATGCGATGGTCGAGCCACCAAGTCCGATGGCGGTGATGATCTCAAAGGATTGAGGGTCCTCGAGCATGACCTCGAAGAACCAGTAGCCAAGGCTAAGGCCAAGCAGGCCAAGGCCGGCAACAGTGAAACCCATGACGCCACCACCACGGAAAGCGAGTGGTAGAGCGGCATCGATGCCACCGGTGCGGGCCGCTTCAGCGGTCCGTGCGTTGGCCGCTGTCGCAACGCGCATCCCGATGAACCCGGCGAGAGCCGAGAGAACGGCACCAAAAATGTAGGCAACTGCACCCCAGGGACGACCCCACTCGGGCAACAGCACAAAGATGAGCACAGCCATCATCGCGACAAAGCCAGCGACGGCGGTGTATTCACGCCGGATGAAGGCCATCGCCCCTTCACGGATGGCACCCATCAACTCCTGCATCAGGTCGTTGCCAGGGCTGGCGCTGTTTACCTGACGCGCAAACGTCAGAGCCAAGACAAGCGCAGCAAGTGCCGCGCCCATGGCGAGGTATAGCCAAATCTCCACAGAGTATCTCCCACTCGATATCGGTTGCGGTGATTTTAGCTGCACGGGACGACGTCGCTAATCAGGCGCCGTGCATGTCTAGCCCTTCGCCCGACGCGGCCCAGACCTTCGCCTCATCAAGGTGGCGAATACAACGAGAACGAGACCGACCACACCTACGAAATAGTTCGGGTGCTCGGTAAGACCCTTGCCCGCTTCGACCACAGTCAGGTCGATCACATCGATATAGGACTCACCACTCCGGTCCGGGTCGTGGTACTTCCAGATCCCCCTCGCCGCAACGACCGGTCCTCTGACTCGATAACCGCCTGGCGGATCAAGTCGCCGCGCCACCTCAGCGGGGATGCGGACCGCGACGCCCACGTTCCCGCCGGTGAGCGCCCCATCGTCCTGGATCGGATCAAGGACATACGAATCGTCATTGAGCTGTGTCCACATCGAATCGTCACTGCGGAATCCGTAGTCTCCGATGAGTTCTCCCACCACGGTGACCTCGCCGATGTGCTCGACCGGGTTCTCCAGAAGATCACCAACATCGACCACCACGGCAGTTTGAGCCCCGGCGGCGGGAATACCGGGCATGCTCAGCAGCACCACGAACAGGAGGCCAAAACGTTTCACTTGCCCCTCCATGTTGAATAGAGGAACCCGAACAGGGCAAACACGGCAACGAACTCAAGACGTCCCAGCCACATCTGGCCGATGTAGGTCAGCTTCAACAGCAGCGGCATCGTCGGATCAGTGATACCTACCGACAGCCCAACGTTGGCTCCAGCAGAGATCGACTCGAAGAAGGCTTCGCCCAAGCCGTAGCCGTACATGAGAGCCATGCCAGTACCCGCCAGGTATAAGGCGACATACAGCAGAGACACGGTCATCGCCGCCTGAGCCAGTCCCGGAGTCAGGCGGATCTTGCCGTTCTGGTGATAGGAGCGTGACACCAGTGCGCCCTCGGGGACCAGCACCTGTTTGATCTGGATGATGATCGATCGGACCGTGATTCCCACCCGAAGCGATTTGACCCCGCCGGCCGTTGACGAACCCATGCCACCGAGTGACATCGCCATGGCCATCCCGGCAAAGGCCAGCCCTGACCATCCAGCCAATTCTGGGACAGACACGGTGGCAAAGCCGGTGCCGGTGTGTGCAGAGAGCAACTGAAAGAACCCGTATCGAGTTAGCCCCAGCGTCTCGGTGAACGCACCGGTGGCGGCAAGACCAACAATGGTTGCCAGCAAAGTCAACCCAAACGTGACCAGCATTGTCCTCGTCTCGAGGTTCAACATCACCGCGCCATACCGGCGTTTCCATAGGGCATAGTGGACACCAAAAGACATCGTCCCCGCCACCATCAGCACTGCTGCAACGAACTCGAAGATGGTCGAGTGGTAGTAGCCAAGGTTGGTGGATTGGGCGGCGAACCCTCCAGTGTCGAAGGCAGCAAAGAAAACCATCAGGCCGTGGAACAGGGATCGCATGAAGCTGAAGCCGAGTACCTGCCAGGCCACAAGGGTCAAGACAACCACGCCGACTCCAAGGTGCATAAGGGCAGCAGCCCAGATGAAGCGCGCTGTCGAGCGAACCGAAGGGAGGATTCGCTCGTCGCGGGCCTCACCCAGATAGAGGGTCACCACCCCACCCCCGGCAAAGATCGATAGCGCGGCAATGATGATGCCCTGCCCACCTAGGAAGTGGAGCAGGTGTCTCCAGAAATTGAGAGAAGACGCCAGATGGTCGAGGTCCTGGACCAGTGCCAAGCCGGTTGTCGAAAGACCCGACATGGCATCGAAGACGGCATCTATTAGCGATCCATAGTGGCCAGAAAGCGCCAGCGGGATCGAAGCAAACGCCGGGACCAACAGCCAGGCAAGCGCCACAACCACCATCCCGTGTGACCAGTCCAGACGGTGTTGGGGCGTCTTGATCCGCTGCCCCAGCGCCCCCATCGCCACAAACACGCCGATCATCAGTATGAAGGAGAAGGCTGGTGCCCATTCCCTAAGGATTACTGCCCACAGCAGCGGGACCAACCCGGCAATCCCGACCAGCGTCGAAATGCGACCAAGATTGAATCCAACGACGCTGAAGTCCTCCGTTGTCGGCTTGATCAGCAAGCTACACCACCGTCACGGCGACCCACGCGATCAGCACTGCGATCACACCGAGCGCAACAACGATCACCGCTTCCAGTCCGATCGAGCGGATCCCGCCGCGGGCATCGTCAGTCCAGCTTGTCTTCCGCCTACGGGGAGGGGTGGTCATTCGCTCGCCTTGTAGGACTCAAAGGTCTCAGAGAAAGCCTTTTCGTTTTCAAGCGGAACAACAGCCAAGACCTTGTCCCTTGCCTGCAAGACCGTGTTTGGTCCTGGCACCGAGGCATGCCCATCCCGAATCAACGTGATGAGGAGGGAGGGGCGAGGTAGCTGGAGCTCGGTAACCATGGTGGGCGGGTAGTCGTCAGGGAGGATCCTCTCTACGAGGCTCACGTGGCCACCCTCGATTACGGCGAGTCGGCTGAGGTCGACAAGCTCGACTTCGCGAGAGATCACCTGAGCCATGAGGCTGGTCACTCCGACAGTGGGCACACCGAGGGCCTCGAAAGTGGGGCCGTTCAGAGGGTTGTTGAGCCGGGCCAGGACGTTCTTCGCACCGAAGGTGCGGGCCAACTCACACGTGACCAGGTTGTCCTCGTCTTGCCCCGTAACCGCAACAGCCCAATCGACTCGTGCCACATCGGCCGCCTGGAGCAATTCGACATCAGATCCGTCACCCTGGAAAACCATGAAGTCGACATCTTCGATGAGATCGGCGGCACGGTCCGAGTTGGCCTCAATAAGCGACACGACATGGCCGGCGGCGTCGAGAGTCCGGCCCAAACTTGCCCCGACCTTTCCGCCACCAATGACAAGGATTCTCATAGTCTCCCCGCCTTGCAGTAGCGCCGCACTTTGCGGCGAACCCCTTCAACACCCGCCGCGATAAGGAGGTCATCCTCTTCAACGATCGTGTCAGGCTCAGGGACAAAGACAACGAGGCCGCGGCGAACTGCGGCCACCCGCAGCTTTCCTTCTATCTCGATATCGGCAACGGTCATCCCGTCGGCATCTGCCGACATAGTCATCTCGACCATCTCGACACCGCTTCCCAGGAATGACACGTGGTACTGGTACTCATCGTCGAGGAGCTGATCGCGGATCGCCCGCGAGGTGAGCTTGCCCGCCGCCACGTGATTCACGCGGAGGGCACGGTAGGCATCGGTGCGGCGAGGGTCATCCAAACGGGCAACCGTCTTGGGGACACCAAAGACTTGGTTGGCCACTTGAACCGCCATCAGGTTGACGTTGTCGTCGTTAGTGACCGCGGCGTAGGCATCAGCGAACTCGATGCCCGCGTCACGCAGCACCTGGATGTCATGTGCAGGGCCCTCGTGAGTCGTCCCGTTGAAGGCGCTACCGAGTTGGCGGAACGCAGTCGGGTCGTGGTCGATCACCGAAACGTCATGACCAGCATCGGCCAGGGTCAACGCGAGATCGCTGCCGACGCGCCCGCACCCAGCTATCACAACCCGCACTCGATCTCTCCTTGTCTTCCCCGGGACTGCGCCCGCTCTGTCAGCAGAGTAATAGGGGTCCGCGGCGGCGCCCTCGCTATAGCCGCACGGGGCTCGAGCTAGCTGTTGAACAATGCGAGTTCCTGCTCATCGGCCGCCCTCTTGCCACGGTGGAGAATCCAAAGGATTCTCCCAAGCAACCGAGCTCGCGAGATTGCCGACGAGCCTGCACCGCTTTTGTTCAACACCCACCTCGCTAACATCGCTCCTCGTGCGATTCTCCCGTTTTCCAATCCTTGTCGTTGCGCTCGCGTTTGTGGCGGCTGCGTGCAGCAGTGCCGAGGCCGAGCCTGAAATAGCCACGACCGTCACGACGACGACGAGTACGACAGTTGCCCCAACAACGACCACCGCGGCACCTGTGGTTGAGTTCGCCTTCGATATGCCCGACGGTATGGAAGAGCCGCTCAAAGCCCTCTACACCTGGCTAGTCGAGGATAGGACCGAAGCACCCGTCGCACCGGCTGGCATGCTGGCCCACCTTGAGAACACCGAACGTGACTACCCGACCGGGACAGGAGCGGTCACATCGGCTGCACTCGAAAACGGTGATGGTGTAGCTGTTGCTCGGGTGGATCGCGACATCGTTCTTCTGGTCGACGATGGCGCGGGGTGGCGGATCGTGGGTGCCGCCCTCGACGGTTCCACACCCTGGCTTGGCGACAAGCACAAGACCGTGCTGGTCCTTGGATCTGACGCCAGGGTCGGTGAAGACGAGCAGAAGCTGCGTGCCGACAGCGTGCACATCCTGACGGTGTCAGCTGAAGTGGATGCCGGCACCATTGCGGGGTTCCCCAGAGATTCCTGGGTGCAAGGGCCGAACGGTGGAACCAAACTAACCAACCTGATGGCCAACCGTGGTCCGGAGATCATGCTCGAGACCATCACCGAGTTGACCCAACTTGAGATCGACGGCTACTTCGTAACTGGTTTCAAAGGATTCACAGCTTTGATCGTAGAACTTGGTGGCCTCTTCATCGATCTCCCCAAAGAGATGCGAAGCGGCAACAACTGGGCGAACTATCCCGCTGGGCCACAAACCCTGACCGCACAACTGGCGCTTCGGCTGGCCCGAATTCGCAAGGGACTCCCTGGAGGGGACTTCGACCGTTCCTTCAACCAAGGCCTGATCATGCAGGCTGCGATGGATATGGTCCAGGTCACCGGAATCGACCTTCTTCCCGAGTGGATACGAATCCTCGATGAGGCGACGTGGACGAACCTCTCGACCGAGCAGGTGCTCACGCTCGGGGCGTCTGCCTTCTTATTCCCCTCAGATGCCCTCAACAACATGGTCATGCCGGGTGGAGTGGGCACTGTCGGTGCGGCGAGCGTGGTGTTCCTCTCCGACAAAGCCGAAGATGTCTACCGCGATCTCGAAGACGACGGTTTGCTCACCCCCGAGGAGTAGAACGGACGGTTCTTGCGTAGATCCCGCCGGTACTCCGGCGCAGGATACGCAAGAACCCGTTCAGGCCTCTGCCAGCGCGATCCCAGCGGCGATCAACTCCAGGTTCTTCTTACCAAAGCCGCCTTCGCCTGCGGTCTCTTCGAACAAATCGAAGGGCACCACTCCGCTGCGCTCCACCGCATGGGCCACAAGTGCAAGAGCCAGCGAGGCCTTCGGTATCCGGGCCTCAGATGCGGCCGGGTCCAAAACCACCACAGTGGCAGCCGTCTCAGGGAGCACCAAGCCTGCCGCGACAAAGACTGTGTCGGACGACTCCATCGCCGTTAGGTAGGGCCCTGCCTTGCCAACCCCGTCTTCGCTGACAACCACCAACACGTCCGGCTTGTCGATCCCGCTGTAGTGGATCTCCTCCGGCGAAATGATGACCTCGGAGACGCTGTGACCACTCTTGACTGTGATCGGATAGTCGTCTCTTTGTGCACTCCACAGCCCGGAACGCATCGCGGCGAGGGCCACGAGACGTGCTGCCGATCTGACTCGACCACCCGCGGACCCGGCGACAACGAAGTGACGTCTCTTGGTCAATGTTGATCTGGTGGTTGCCTTGACGGTCTTGACCCGAAGACCTTCGTGCTGACCCTCAGCGAGACGCCGATAGGCAGCAGCGAACTCGGGCCTGTCATTGCGGTATAAGACACCAGACTCAAGGCCAAGGGCTTCCATAGTCTGATCAATCTGACGTCGGGAGAACTTGTTATTGCGAACGAAGTACGCCGTGCACAGGTCCCAGATATCCATCATCGAGAAGCCGGGGACGGTCATCCCCTCGACTATCCGATCAGCGAGATCATCATCAAAGCTGGTCCCCCGATACGAGTACGCCGCACCGTTGACCCCGACGGTCGCACAGAGGTCCAGCGGGTGTTCGAGATTCCCTGACGGTGTAGTTGGAGTGAGAAACCCCTCCGGAGTCGTTGTGGAGTGCTGACCCCCGGTCATTCCAAAGTTGAAGTTGTTGAGAACGAGAACCGTGATCCCAATGTTGCGGCGGGCCGCCGACAAGAGGTGGGCACCACCGATGCCGGTGCCACCATCACCCATGATGACCACGACCTGCAGATCGGGCCGAGCAAGTTTGATACCTGTTGCGTAGGTAATAGACCTCCCATGAAGGCCATGGAACGCGCTAGTGATGAAGTACTGGTCCGACAGCCCGGAGCAACCGATGTCGGACACGATGACGACCTCATGGGGTGCCAGTTCCAGCTTGACCAGGGCCGTGTTGAGAGCGTCAAGGACGGGCCCGTGGCCACATCCCGGACAGAACGGGTAGTCGGCTTCGGTGCGCAAAGTCGGGGCCGGGAGCAACTCTATTGGGGTGCTCATACGATCGCCTCCATCATTTGCTGAGGTGAGATCAATACACCATCGATCCGTGAGATGCCGACGATCTCAACGTCAGACAGCACCCGCTCCAACTCTCGCTTGTACAGGCTCGGATTGAGCTCTGCCACAACCACACGATCCATTCCCGACGCAGCCGCGATGATCTCTTTCTCTGGAACCGGCCACAAGCTTTGTATCGTGAGCGCCGACACCTTGGTGCCCTCCGCCCTGGCCTGAGCAACCGCTTCTCTCATGCTGCCTGCGGTCACGCCATAGCTGACCAGCAAGGTCTTAGCTCCGTCTTCGAGATCAGCCTTGACCATGGAGATCTCGTCGACGTGGTCGGTGATCTTGCGCAGCAGGTGCTCATTGAGCGGTCCAACGATGTCGGGCTTCTTGGTGATGAAAGCGTCCTGGGTATGAGTGCTCCCGGTGAACCGAACGGGATGCTTCCCGCCATAGAGCTGCATCGGAACTACCTCGCCTGCCGGCTCATAGCGATATTCGGTTGGCGGGTCCAGGTCCTCGGGGTCGACGATGGGTCGGTCCCGCACGGCAACTGTCGCATAGTCGGCAGGGTCAACTGACTTCATCGTCAACGCCAGCTCTTTGTCGGCCATAACAAAGACCGGGCAGCGGAACCGCTCGGCAAGATCGAATGCCTTCATCGTCAACGTGTAGCACTCGGCGATAGTCGAGGGGCAGAGCGCAATGATCGGGAATCCTCCACCTGTCCCCCAACGAACAAACTGGATGTCGCCTTGGGCAGTGGTTGTCGCTGCACCAGTAGAGGGGCCGAGCCGCTGTACGTCAACAACAACCAGTGGCAACTCACCCATGATGGCGAGGCCGATGTTCTCGCTGTAAAGGCTGATGCCAGGTGCAGATGTTGCCGTCATCGCCCGTGCGCCACTCATCGCGGCCCCGAGACACATGCCGATGGATGCAATCTCATCTTCGCCTTGCATGCCAATACCACCACGGGCCGGAAGGTCGCGCAGCATCATCATCAATATCGGCGATGCCGGCGTGATCGGATAGCCGGCGAAGAAGTCGCAGCCGCTTGCCAATGCACCACGAACAATGGCGGTCGCGCCGTCAGTGAACTCGCGCTCGACAGTTGCAGTATCGGTAATTTGGGAACCCTCTCGACGAGGACACCAATCTACTGCCGAATAGGTGGTTGGCCGGCGTATCTAGCTTTCGCCGCGACTGAGATCGACCGGCCGGAATTCGGCGGCTGCGCCTGCGGTTAGCGAGCGGTCACCAAGCAGGACAAGATCGACCGTCGCACCCACAGTCACCACGACCCGGCGTGGGGCCCAGCCCCTATCGATCTCGCAACTGCACTCAAGGAGCATGGCACCGTTGCCAGCCGCCATAGCTGAGGCAGCATGCACCGGGTTTCCGTCGGTACCAAAAGATGCAAACGTGACGGGAGCGGCGGCGAGGGCCGCTGCATCGGCGGCCATCACAAGGTTGGCGCGTGCGGCGTACAGGTGAGCAACGTCCATAACCAAGGTCATCGCGACCACTGCCAATGCGGCCAGCGCTCCGACCACGAGACTGATCGAACCCCTTTCGTACCTCAACGCTCGACCCGCATCGCCGCAGACGCCGACAGCGGAATGGTGATGTGGTCGAACAGCGGGAGTCTCACTTGGTAGGGCAGCGACACGCGTACCTCGGCCGTGGCACCGATGACGTGAGGCCGGTGCACGGCAACCCGGGCCTCGCCGCCGCGCTCACCAAGCGCCGTGGTTGCTGCGGTCAGCGCCGCCGCAGGGTCCGGGGTGGTGGCGGCCACCCTGGCTCCTTCCCGAGCGGCTCCGACGACCTCGATCTGCAGCCGTGCTGCCAGAGACACCTCGACGATGAGAGCCAGCAGCAAGACAACCAACGGGATCAGCAGTGCGAACTCGACCGTGGAGCTGCCCCGGTTCATCACACCCAGCTCGTTACCCGGTTGATCACCGAATCAAAGAGGCTAGACAGGGCACCGGTACTGGTCGCCCACACAATCAACGCACCGGCAATGGCTGCCGCGGCCACCACCACTAGGGCATACTCGGCGGTCGCTTGGCCAGACTCGCTCCGAAAGATCCGTTTCATTCTTGACTCCAATTGACAGTCCGACAGCCGGCCGGTTCGGTGGGAAGCGGGAACTACATCGCCAGACGGGCAAGCGAATCAACAATCACAGGTGCGATCGTGAGCAGCAGGAATCCGGGAAGGATCAAAAGGGTGAGAGGAAACAACAGAGCGACAGGAAGACGCCGTACCTCTTGGAGGCGAATAGTCGCCTGCTCGGCATGGAGGTCGTCGGCCAATCGTGCCACCGAGCTGAGCAGCGGAGCCCCGGTCGCGGCGGCCTGCCCGATGACCCGGTACAGCCGCTGACCAGAACCGCCGGCACCCAACATCGCAGCTGCGATTCCGCCCACCCTGGCCTGGCGGAGCACCCGGCCTATGTCGTCGGCAAGAGCAGGCCCGATATGCCCACTGGCAATCTCAAGGGCAGGCTGGATACCGAGCCCCCCAGTCAGTCCGATTGCGGTCAGATCGCATAGGGCCGCGAGATCAGCAGCAGCCTTCGTCTTCCTTGCCTGTGTGACACGCAGCCGGCGCACCGCCACCACCACAAGTCCAAAGGGTGAAAGCAACAGCAGAAGACTGGGCGTCTCGAAGGCCACTGCTCCGATGCTCCACGCCGCGACGGCTCTTGTGGCCGAGAGATCCGTCCAAGCAAAGACGATCGCTCCGATCAAAGCCACAATCATGCTGTCGCCAATCGCCACACCAGGAAGCCGCCGACTAGCTCCATCGACAGGCCAGCCACCGCAACCAGCAACCCAACACCACCCGCTTCGGCCAAGGCAGCGATGCGGCGTACACCTCCGAACACGAGCCACAACACCGGCAGTCCACCCACCACCATCGCCGACAAACGGGCCTGAGCCGTCAACACCCGCCTCTCTCGAGCGAGAGCATTCTCTTCAGCTCCCCGTTGCGCAAGCCTGGCGAAGACGTCTGCGGACCGGCCACCGGCAATAGCCGCCACCTGGAGTGCCGCCGCAAGCCTGCGACCGTTCTGGGGAAACCCACCAAGGTGTGGTGCGATCGCTGCCAGAGGGACCCCTGCCAGCGCCAGTCGCGCCACCTCGCCTACGGTGTTGTCGTCGACACCGTCGGCGGCTGTCGCCAGGGCCCAGCGCAGCGATGCGCCCGCTCTCAGCTCGGCGTGAATCGAGCTCAGGAACTGCACCTCATCAAGCCGAGTGGTGCGTTGTCGCGGCCACATCCCGCGGAGGTCGTCCCACAGCAGCACAGCTGCCACCCCGGCAGCAGTCAGGAGCATCGGTACACCTCCACCAGATCGTCGCCGACCTCGCTGATGCTCCGAACGACTCGCTGACCGTCGCGACGGCCGACCACCACCACCGCATCAAGAACTGCAACGATCTGCCGCCGTAGTGTCGCTTCGCTGGCCGCCGGGTCGAGGAGGCCCAGAGTCTCCAGCCTCCACAGAGCCTCCGCCGCGGAACGCGCATGCACGGTCGACATCGATCCATCGTGTCCCGTGGACATGGCCTGCAGCATGTCGAAAGCCTCGGCACCACGAACTTCTCCCACGATGATCCGGTCGGGCCGCAACCGAAGCGCATGACGGAGCAACTGGCGTTGCGAGATGGCACCGATCCCCTCGGTGTTGGCCGGGCGGCCCTCCAGCCTGACGACATGACCGTGCAGCCGCAGCTCGGCGGCGTCTTCGATGGTCACAACCCTCTCGCCATCGGGAATCTTGTCGGACAAGACGTTGAGCAGAGTTGTCTTGCCGGCTCCAGTTGGGCCACAGATGAGGATGTTGCGTCGGGCTACCACAAGGTCAGACAGCAGCTCGGCACCAGCCGCAGAGACCGCGCCGAGGGCGACTAATTGGCCAAGGTTCTCCACGGCTTCGGCGAAGCGGCGGATCGCGAGCACCGGACCGTCAACCGAGGCCGGCGGGACAATGGCGTGCAGCCGAGACCCGTCCGGTAGCCGGGCGTCGACGGCAGGGCTGGCCCGATCGAGACGAAGCCCCAGTGGGGCGATGACCCTTTCGATTGCCGCCACGAGTTGCGCCGGGTCCTCGAAACACACCTCTGACCGGTGCAGCGTTCCGGATCGCTCCACCCATACCTGGCCGTCACCGTTGACCAGAACATCGCTGACCGTTGCGTCGCGAAGTAGCGGTTGCAGAGGCCCGAGACCGATCACAGTGTCAACGACTGCCGTGGTCGCCGATGCATCGAGCAGTGGAGCCTCGGTAGGAAGCAATTCGGCGACCCGAGCCGAGACGAGGTGGGGCTCCATCACCACGGGATCAGCAATGACCCGTCTCGCCAGACGTTCGACTACACCCATGGCGCCTCCCAAACTCGGGTCCATGCCGCAATCCACCTGCTCCACAGCGGCATCCTCCCCTCAAGAAGCGCCCCGACTGCACGGCGTGATGGGGTCGGCAACGTCACCCCAGGACCCGGGGCGTCTTCGTGCCAGCCCATTTGTTGGTAGGCCGCAGGCCGATCGCTCACGGGAGTCATTCCCCCGGGAAGGAGCGGAACGACTGGCACTATTGGACCAGAAATCTCCTCCGCATCCGGCGGCATCCGCAGCACCGTGCAGGGCCAACCGGCCACAAGAGCGACTACCACCTCGTGGGCGGCAGCGGCCGTGATCCCGCCATTGCGTAGGACGGCGATGCCGTCGCGCGTGGGACGAAGATCGGCGAGGCGAGGCCCTTGCCTCACCAACTCGGCTAGCGAACTGTCGCCTGGATAGCGAGGGCCATCGGCGTCGAGATCGACAACCAAAGCTGTGCCCGCTGCCGCAGCTAGCGCCAGTGGAGTGACGATTCCAAGCACTCCGCCGCTGCGACATGTGATGGCAAGAGTGGCCATCTTCCCCTTCTCCGGCTTGCTGTGGGGAAGCCTCTCGAACATATTGGAAGCGAGTGACAGAAACAAGGGGTTCGAAAATCGGTATCAACCGCGGCAACATCTGCGTCGGCGCATAGGCCTCAACTCATAGAACGAATCGGCCGTAGTATCTAGGTGATGCAGGCAGCATTTTTCGACCTCGACAAAACGGTCATCGCCAAGTCTTCGACCCTGGCTTTCGGGAAGCCTTTCTACAAGGCCGGATTCGTTGGCAGACGTGCCCTCATGAGGATGGGCTTTGCCCAACTGTTCTATGTGCTGTTTGGTGCGGACGAAGAACAGCTGGAGCGAGCCAGGGATCAGATGCTGATGCTCACCTCGGGTTGGCATCGCGCCGAGATCGAGCAGCTTGTAGAACAAACCATCGACGAAGTCGCCGATCCGATCGTCTACGCCGAGGCGTTGACTCTCATCGACCAGCACAAGCGTGAAGGTCGCAAGGTCATCATCGTTTCCGCCAGCCCTGAACAGATCGTCCGTCCGCTGGGACGTCACATAGGTGTCACTGATTTCATTGCCACCAAGGTCAAGACCGATGCCGCCGGTTTCTTCCTCCCCGAGATCGAAATCTATGCCATGGGCGAGGGCAAGGTCGACGCCATCAATGAACTCGCCGAACGAGAAGGCATCGATCTTGCCAACTCTTATGCGTATTCGGACAGCTCGACGGACCTGCCGATGATGGAGATGGTCGGCAACCCAATCGCGGTCAATCCAGACAAGGAACTGCGCAAGGTCGCTGAGGAGCGGGAGTGGCCCATCCTCAACTTCGAGCGTCAGGTCAGCCTGCGCACCCGCATCCCCACGCCGAACCCGTGGTGGTCTGGTGCCACTGTCGCCGGTGTCGGGGCGGCCGTCGCCGCTGCCATCCTGCTCCGCAAGAAAGACCTGTAGAGAGTCTGCCTGGCGGCCGCCCACTACCGATGAAGACAGGTGTGGCTGGTGCCGGCCGCCGTGATCATTCGGACGAGCGGGGCGGGGCTACGAAATACAGGCGCCAGCCGGGTCGTTGCGGGGGTCGAGAAGCCGCCACGTGACGACCGCGGCGACTGCCATGAGCATGGCCATCGCACCAAAAACCCAACTCAGAGAAACACTCGACGCAAGAAACCCAACGAGAAGAGGAAGTACCACCAGCGGGGCCAGCAGCGTGTTCTGCAGTGCCACACAGGTAGCGCGGAGATGCTCCGGGGCCATTTCGAGAATGAAGTTGGGATAGCCGAGTCGGAAACCGCTCATCGTGGCGCCGGTCAGCAGGAACGTTAGGAACAGAGTGCCTTCGCCGACGACTGTCGCGCTAAGGGCCGCGAGTGCAGCAGCAAGCCCGCTGACGGCCACACCGATAATCACCGGGCGGTTGCCGTAGCGGTCACCCGTCCAACCCCACAAAACGTTGAACACCGCGGCGCCGGCCATTTGCGTGCTGAGATAGAGCCCAATCGTAGCCTCCGGTACCCCCATGCTGAGAGCTGCCACCGTGAAGAATGGCGCTATTGACAGCATCGCCGCGGTGAGACCGTTTCCCACCAAGAGTCGGCGGAAGTTCGGGTTGTCGTTCGCCAGTCGCATCGAGGCCCGCAGCATCTCGCGCAGGTTCTTGGTTCTTCGTTCGGCGGAACCCGGGGGCTCCTGAATCATCGCAAAGCCGGAAAACGCGATGAGGAGCCCGCCCGACGCCAACGCAAAGATCAGGGCATAGTTGCTCGGGTAGGGGAATCGTTCCTGATTGTCGAGGATCCACGCCACTACGGCCCCGGCGCCAATCGCCAACACAAACCCGAGGAGTTGTTTCCACCCGGCGAACCAGCCGCGCCGTCGGGTCGGGATCGCCTTGGCAAACACATCGGCATATACGACCGTCCCAACTCCGCCAGCCAGTGCAAAAACGACATAGAAACCCAGAACAACCCACAGGACAAGCAGAGGTTGGTCCGCTGCATAACGCGCAGTGACTCCAGCGATGATCGCCCAGGACACCCACCTGATTGTGATGATCCACAAGAGATACTTCTTCTCGTAGGCGCGGTCTTCGATGCGGTGGGCGGTGAACAGCTGCGGAAGAACCGATCCGAGCCCGTAGAGCGTTGCCAGCAGCCCGACGGCAACGGTGGAAGGGGTCAGCGTCGCTAGGAACGATGGCAACACTGTCTGAATGTGTGAGAACGCAGTCGAAGCCTGCAAGAAGGTCCCGTGCACCAAGCCCGCGGCGAAGTTCCTCCGGTAGACGTTTTTCGGGATCTCCTCGAATAGGTCGGGGGAGCTCTGGGTTCCGGGATCTGACATGAGAAGATCAAGGTTACCGGGCACCCGTTGTCCCCAAATCCACCATTGAGTCGGACCCGTCTGCAGCCAACCGGAGGCAGCAGTAGCACTCGGACTCGATTGTGGCGTCAGTCGCTATCCGAAGTCTCATCAATCGGGGGCGGAGCACCGGCGATACCGGCCTCACTAATCGCCTCAGTGGCAACCTCGCCATCGGGGGGCAATTCGCCAGACGCCTTCTTTGCAGCGATACCTTCAGCTCTGGCCGACTCGAGCTTTTCCGTCGTCAGCTTTGGAGCCGCATAGAAGAACAACGCCACCCACGAAGCCGCCACGACAAACCAGGGCATACGCAGGGCCAAGTCGCGGCTCATCGTTGCCTCCGAGCCAGTCACCAGCAACCCGCCGATCAGCAAACCAATCGGCATCATCCCCCATGCAAAGAAGCGATAGACGCTGTTTACCCGACCCAGAAGCCGGTCCGGGATAATCGTCTGGCGAAGCGAAACCGTGATCACATTCCACAGCACTGCGGTGAATGTCCCGATGATGAACATCACCCACGCGATTGACCAATGCGAGGCAAGACCAGTCACCAGCGATGTCACCGACCCAAAGATCAGCGTCAAGTACAGCGACGGACCGCTCCCCAGCCGGTCCGAGATCTTGCTGGCAAAGAACGTTGCCGCCAAACCTCCGATGGCCCCACCGGTGGTTAGCAACGCAAAGGTGAATGCACTGACGTTGAGGACCTCCTGGGCGAACAGAACAAAAGTCGCCATCGTGATCGACATGAGCCCGTTCATGAATCCGAGGATGATCGCCATCGGGCGCAACAACGGGTGATGCCACAGCCAGTTCCAGCCTTCGCTTATCTCCTTGCGCCACTCGATCTTGGCTGGCAGCTCTCCTTCTTCATGAGTCTTGAAATTGCCATGAATCATGAACACAAGACCGGCCGCTACGGCAAACGTTCCGGCATCGAGGAAGAAAGGCAAGGCAAACCCGAGCCCAATGAGGAAGCTGCCAAGCGGTGGGCCAACAAAACTGTTGGCAACCATCTCGACGCCCCACATCTGGGCGTTGGCCTTCTCCAAACCCTCGGGCTCGACGATGGCGGGCAAGATCGTCTGCGCCGCGTTGTCTCGCAACACTTCGGCAAACCCAAACAGCAACGAGGCAACCAACAGCACCGTGTACATCACCGGTTCGGTGGCAACCTCGAGGCCGGCCTGGACCTCGGCGGGAGCCGGCAGCGCCCCCTCCTTCATCAACACAAAGATCGCCACCAGCAGTGTCACCACGGTCCGCACTGCATCCATGCCGACCATGATCTTGCGTCGATCGACCCGATCGGTAATCACACCTGCGGGCAGAGTAAAGATGAGCCACGGCAGACGTTGCGCCACCGCGATCAGGGCTATGAGCACACCATTGCGGGTGACCGCCGAGGCCAGCCACGGATAGGCGATCTGGGCGACACCATCGCCAAGGTTGGATATGACGCTGGCCGTCCACAGACGCCAATACCGGCCCCCGAGATGGATCTTCTCGTTGGTCTTGGTCACGTGACCTCTTCATCGTCGGGCAGGGTCGGTAGACGGGTCGGATAGATGCCGCCCAAGAAGGCGTAGACGTTCTCCCCGCCACGGGGGGCTTTTGCGAACTTCTCCGCAAGCGCCACTACCTCCAGCCAGAACTCGCTCGCTTGGTCTTGGTTCATACGAACATGACGCAACGTGAACGCTGGCATTGCATTGTCCGGCTCGATGACTGCTTCGCTCAGCGCCTGCTGCACCATGAACATCGGGTCCTGCGAGTCGGGGACACCGTGGTATACGACGGTTTGGGCAACTCTGCCGTAGAACTTCTCGGTCATCGCACGCACTTTTCGGGTCCGCACGACCCGGATAAATCCGGCATCCTCGAGAACCTTGAGGTGATAGCCAACGGTCCCCTTAGGACGACCTATTGCCTCAGCCAGTTCAGTGGTGGAGGCGGCACGCTCGTTTAGCAGCGCCAAGATGGAGATACGGAGGCTGCTCCCGAGCGCTTTCAGTTGCTCCGGCGTCTCGGCGTGGACATATTCTTCGACCTCATAATCAAGGCCGCTCTGCGGGGTGATTTGTGGATCAGTCGACATTTGCCGAATTGTCGAGGAAACTCGACCATTTGTCAATCAGTTGGCTGGATCGTCAATGGGGGTGGGCTCCACGGCGTCATCGTCGTCTCCCTTGCGAACGGTTCCGATGGTCCAGAACGCAAGCAATGTCAGCGCCGCCGCACCAGCCGCCAGGCCAAGCCAGCCCCACCGAGCCCCCTCCGGTGTCACTAGCGGATCATCATCACTCTCGCCGAAACCGGTGTCCACGGCGTCGAGCGAAAACAACGCCGCATCGACACCCAACTCCGTGAGCGGATGCAGCTCGGACATCGTGGTCGTCCCCCGCACCGGAATGCTCTCGAAACCCAACAGGATGTTCTCAATCATGGGAAGTTCCACGATGCCTACCCATCGACCGCCGCCCTGATTGGCCAGCGCTACCGGCGGTAGTTCGCTCAGGCCTGCGGCAACACCGCGCGCTACAACCGCAACTGGCGATCCATCGACCTCGACAGACACCTCCAGCCGCAGCCCATCAACGGCAGAAGACGCAGTTGCCTCAGCCTCGCCAAACGGGGACGACAGCGGGAGGAACAACAACAGGGCTGTTAGTAGACCGATCATTTGACCAGCGTAACGGCGAAGACGCTCCAGATCATCACCAGCCGCGATTCGAATATCATCCGCAACATGCCAACAAGCACCGTTCGCAACAAGACACTCGCTGTCGTCATCGCCATCACGTTTGCGGCGACGGTGCTCAGTTTGGCGCTACCGACCATCGCCCTCAGCACCTCATTCGCAGACATGGTGGTACGCATCACCGACACCGCATCATGGACGCAACTACCGGTGCTCGGAGCCGTGGCGGTGGTGCTGGTTATCTCGCGTCCGTCGCTCAGTAGCCGAGGCCCTGGCAATCACCGTTACCTTGCTGGTCATCCTTGTTGGCAACGGATTGCTCAACGAGCACATAGTCAAGCCGTGGCTTGGTGTGGCTCGGCCCAATATCGTCGAGCAGGCCGACTCCGGTGCTCTTGGTGCCGAGTTCCCCGATGCCGATTCTCTGTACGCTGCCGGCAACAAGGAAGAACGCAGGGTGATCCTCGGCGAAAAGCTGACCGCAGCGCAGACCCCGTACCTCTCCGCAACAGTTCGTGCCCACTGGATTCACGAGACCGGATACTCGTTCCCATCAGGACACTCGACCGCTGCCATGACATTCGCCGCCACCCTTGCGGCAATCGGATCAACATGGCTGGGAGGGTGGCGCCGCTTCACCATGACAGTGATCGTCCCAATCTGGGCGATCGCCGTGGCCTACTCACGGGTACTGCTTGAAGTCCACCGACCCATCGACGTCATTGCAGGAACCACCATCGGATTCGCCTGGGGCCTCTTGGCTTTCTCCATCATCCGCACGCTGTCAGATCGGTGGGCGACCCCACCGCAATAGAGGCGAACGCGGCCGCGGTCCGCCGACCACCACCTCGGATCCCACTACAGTTCTCCGTCACAAATAGGAGACGCCGGGTGACAGCACCAAGAACCATGTACGAGAAGATCTGGACCGACCATGTCGTCCGTGACGGCGGCGGCAACGAACCCGACCTGCTCTACATCGACCTCCACCTGATCCACGAGGTCACATCGCCACAGGCTTTTGAGTCCCTCGACCTGACCAACCGCAAAGTGCGCCGCCCCGACCTGACCCTGGCCACTGTTGACCACGGCGTCCCGACTGAAGGCCGGGCCTTGGGAATCAAGGATCCCCTCTCCAAAAAGCAGATCGACACGCTCGTGGAAAACTGCAAAAACCATGACATCGAGATATACGACATCAACGACATCCGCCAGGGCATCGTCCACGTGATCGGCCCCGAGCAGGGCATCACCCAGCCCGGCATGACGATTGTCTGTGGCGACTCCCACACTTCTACACACGGCGCCTTCGGAGCGCTCGCCTTTGGCATCGGCACGTCTGAGGTCGAGCATGTCCTGGCCACCCAGTCCCTCCCCCAGAGCCGCCCCAAGTCGATGGCCGTCAACGTCAACGGTGACCTCCCGGCTGGAGTAACCGCCAAGGACATCATCCTCGGCATCATCAACAGAATCGGTGTCGCCGGCGGCACTGGCTACGTCATCGAATACCGCGGATCGACAATCGAGGCTCTGTCGATGGCAGGCCGAATGACCATTTGCAACATGTCCATTGAAGGTGGCGCCCGGGCTGGCATGATCGCACCCGACGCCACGACGTTCGAGTACCTCAAGGACCGCAACTACGCACCAAAGGGCGGAGATTGGGACGCAGCAGTTGAATACTGGGAGTCGCTGCCGTCTGACCCGGATGCGAGGTTCGACGTCGAGATCGACATCGATGCCGCCGACCTCGCCCCATATGTCTCCTGGGGAACCAACCCAGCGCAGAGTGTTCCAGTCACTGGCTCGGTTCCCGACCCGTCCGAGTTCGACGATCCCCTCGACCGAGACGCTGCCGAACGTGCGCTTGCCTACATGGACCTCGCCGCAGGAACGCCTATCGCAGAGATCCCGCTTGACCGCATCTTCTTCGGCTCGTGCACCAACGGCCGCATCGAAGACCTACGGGTCGGTGCGAAGCTTCTCAAGGGCAAAACCATCCACCCCGACATCCATGCGATGGTGGTTCCCGGGTCCGGCCTGGTCAAGCTCCAAGCTGAGGAGGAAGGCCTCGACATTATTTTCAAGGACGCGGGCTTTGAGTGGCGCGAACCGGGATGCTCGATGTGCCTTGGCATGAACCCCGACATCCTCATGCCTGGCGAGCGCTGCGCCTCGACCTCAAATCGCAATTTTGAAGGCCGCCAGGGGCGGAACGGACGAACTCACCTGGTGAGTCCCCAAATGGCGGTCGCCGCCGCAGTCGCCGGTCACTTCGTTGATGTGAGGGAGTGGAAGTAATGGCAGCAATCTCCGTCATCACCGGGCAGATGGCACCGCTGCCACGGGCCAACGTCGACACCGACGCCATCATCCCCAAACAGTTTCTCAAGCGAGTCGAGCGCAGCGGGTTTGGCCCGTTCCTCTTCTACGAATGGTCGTACGACGAAGAAGGCGAACTGATCGAGGACTTCATCCTCAACCAGCCCGCCTATCGCGATGCCAGCGTTCTTGTGAGCGGACCGAACTTTGGCTCCGGCTCTTCGCGGGAGCATGCCCCGTGGTCTATTGAAGACCGTGGCTTCCAAGCTGTGATTGCGCCCTCGTTTGCGGATATCTTTTACAACAACTGCATCAACATCGGATTGCTGCCGGTGGTGCTCAGCGACGGTGAAGTCGCCACCCTCACCCAGATCGCCGAAGATCCAGACAACCTGGCGACTATTGACCTCGTTGCGCAGACGGTGACGTCAATCGGCTTCGAAGCATCGTTCGACATCGACGCTCACGCCAAGCATCGTCTCGTCAACGGTCTCGACAACATTGCATTGACGCTGCAGCACAGCGCCGCCATCGGCACATACGAAGACAGCAGAGCGGCGTTCAAGCCCGCGCTCTAGAACGCCGTAGTCGGCTGCGCTGAAGGACCTCCCCTTCCGTGAGTTCCCCGCAGCTTGTGAGTTCTGCGGGGCAGAACTCAAGCCAACCGACTAGAAGGCGTAGTCGCCGAAGCGGCCCCAGGCTACGAATACCGCCATCGCCAGCAACATGACCGTGATCGCAACGCTCGCCATTTCCGACCGGCGAACGTGAACCGCAACAGCACCAACCATGGTGATCGCAAGACCGACTGCGGCAAGTGGGACGAGGACGGGTGCGATACCGGTAACAGCCGGCAGGATCAGACCGATGGCGCCGAGCACCTCGAGGCCACCGATCGCTTTGATGGTGTTCTCGGAGAAGTCTTCTACCCAGCCCATCTTCTCGTGGAGTTCGTCCTTCGATTTCATTACTTTCATGGCACCGGCCATCAGCATCATCATCGCCAGGACGATCTGCACAATCCACAGAGCGGCATTCATATTTCGGTCTCCCTCTCGCCTAGCTCCAGAGCCTGGCGGACTCGATCTTTGTTTCAGGTATTTGAACACTCAACAACCAGTAATATTCCGCCCATGTCCCTGTCCAAGACTGAACTCAAGACATGGTTGCGCTACGTGTCTGGCATGTCCTCTTTGGCCAAGGCCCTCGACCACCAGTTGCGTACCGAAGCCAATCTCAGCATTGATGACTTTGGCATTCTGAGCTGTCTGTCATCATCCCCGGATTCGTCACTACGGATGACCGAACTCGCCGCCCAGCTCTCCTACTCCCTGAGCCGGCTCTCGCACGCCATCACACGCATGGCCAAGCTCGGTTGGGTAGAACGCAACCGCGCCTCCGGCGATGGGCGCGGAGTGGTCGCCCGATTGACCCCCGCAGGCGATCGCACCCTTCGCCAAGCCTGGCCCGGCCACTCTGCCCTTATCCGCAAGCTCGTCGTAAACAGCCTCACCCAGAGCGAGCTAGCTGAATTCGAATCGATCTTCATCAAGATCGACCAAGCGGCCACCGAGCACAACGAGACTCGGTGACAAGCAGTAGACCTCCGCCGCCATCGGCGCGACACTGGTGCAGAGGGAAGGGCTGCACATGTCAGTTGTGCAACGAATGTTCTCCACCCGTGGCAGCAAGATCCATCTAGTTGCGTTCCTTCTACTCAGCCTCGTGTTTATCGCTGTCGATCTGAGCCAAAGACGTAGCAGCGAGATAAACCTGGCGACCCTCGACTGGGCATATCTACTGATCATCATCTGGGCGCCCATTGTCACGATCCATGTGGTGTTGAACCTGTGGACCTATGCCGAGAGGCACCTAGAGATCGAAACGGCACGTGATCTCCGACAGAACGTCGATCACTGGTTCCATGGCGGGCCGGAGTAACCGATCCATCGGAAAGGAACGATGTATATAGCGTACGAAGGCCGACGAGGCCGAGCGCGTCGTGCGGCGGAGGCCGTTGCGGACGCCGCAGCCTCCCACGGTGTACCAACCCTCGTCCGCTCCATCAATGAGGCTGTCTCTGAAGACCTTCTGGCAGCACCGGCGCTGGTTATCGGCTGCTGGACCAAGGTCGACACCCCGTTTGGGGGCGAACCCGTCCGACTCGTAACCAAGTGGATCAGTGCCTTGCCGGAGCTCCACGGCAAACCGATCGGCATATTCTGCACTTATACCTTCTTCCCCCACACCTTCGCCGACACCGCAGCAAGAACCGCAGAGGTCCTTGCGCTGCTCGGTGCCGGCGTTGAGCAAAGGGGAGGCAAGGTTGTCTCGTCTCATTCATTCCACTTCCAGGCGTTCGAGAAGAACGCCGCAACCTTGGTTTCCGAGATTCTTGACTACACGGCAGGTTGAGACGGCGACGCGGCAACAGCCGGTGGTCTTATTTGGTTCGCCACTTCATGAAACGAACAAGTCACTCACAGGTAGCTGGCAATGGCGGCCGGCGTACTTTCAATTCTCATCGGGGCGCGTTCAGCCCGCATCGAGGTCCGACTTCTTGACTCATATCTGCGGGCCGTCAACGTCTCCGGAACCAGGCATGTGCTTCTCAAAGACATCGCTGGCATCATGCCCGACAAGCCCCTCCGCGGTCGTCTCTCGCTACGTCTCAGTGACACCCTGATACCGCTTGTCATTGAGGCATCGCCACACTCGGGCAAAGCACGTGAGGCACTTTGCAAGAAAACCCAAGAAGCGCTCGCTGCTCGCTAATCCAGTAGTCTTGGCTAATGGCAACACTCGTACTCACCGTTATCGGGGACGATCACGCAGGTTTGGTGCGGGCTCTATCGGGGGTCATCGCCGACCACGGTGGCAACTGGGAAACGAGCCGCATGGCGCATCTCGCCGGCAAATTTGCCGGCATTGTGACAGTTACCGTTGCCGAGGAAAACACCGACGCTCTAGTCACTGCTCTCGCTCCGCTCGAAGCGCGCGGTCTCCTCGACATCACCGCAACAGTGTCAACCTCGAGCCGACCGCACCAGGAACCAATCCGCCTGATATTGGATCTCGTCGGCCTCGACCAGCAGGGCCTCGTCCGCGACATCTCCGACGCTCTTGCCAGCCGCAATGTCAGCATCGAGGAGCTCGAGACCGAAACCAGTAACGCACCGATGGATGGCGGGACGCTGTTCAGGGCCAGGGCGGTCCTCGCTCTGCCCGATACTGTTTCCGCTGATGCGCTAACTGATGTTCTCGAGGAGCTGGCCCAACAGCTCATGGTCGACATCGAACTCATCGACGCTGACCGCAGCTAAACCAAGTCACTCTCGACATGTGTGTCTGCGGCGGCGGCTATCGTCGCTGGTCCATGGAACGACCCACACGACAAGAACAGGCCGGAGCCATTCTTGGCCTCAAGGCGCAACGGATGGCCTCTCAGATACTCGGAAGACGCGCCAGTGGGCGGGCCGACTTCGAAGAAGCCTTCAATCTCGAATGGGTCGACATCATCACCGAGATTCCTGACAGCGATGCTCTGCTCAGCCTGGGACGGAACATTGTCGGACCAAAAGATGGACTCTATGTCCTCAGAAACGGTGAGAGCTACCGGGTCTATCTGCAGGAGAAGGGCGAGAATCTTCTGCAGGTAAACGGTGTTGATTTTGACGAAGCCCGCGACGCTGCCATCCACAGAATCATCCAGCTCCAGGGTCTCCCCTTCATCCCTCCCGGCATATAGGCATCGGAGGACATCCCCCGAGCCGGTGCCGCTCGGGATTGGCGGGTTCGAGGGCGGTCCCCGTGCTTCTTGCGTACTCACCGCCGGCAATGCGGCGTCATGTACGCAAGAACCAGACACGCCGCCAGCCCTGCCATTCCTGCGTATGCAGCGCCGGAATCCCGGCGGCAAGTACGCAAGAACCAGAGAGGGCCCGACCCATGCCTACCGGCACGTGATGTGCGTGCGGGTCCCCCCGGCGTCTAGGCCAAGAACACCTCATCGCCAACCTGGATTCGGAACGGCTCGGACCCCTCATCGACGCCGAAGATGAAACCACGGGTGCCATCGTCAAGAAATGATAGGTCCTCGCCAATCTCCTCAAGTGTTCCCACGACTGGAAGATCGAGCATGAATGATGTGAACGGCAGGCAGGGCTTGGCAACCTTCGGTCTCACCAGCTCAGCCCGACGGCCGTCCTTGCCACGGATAACGAGACACTCCCCCAAGTCGGCCAGGGTCGTCACGCCAGCGGCATCCACGATGATGTTCTCGCCAGCGGCACCTAGCGGAACATCCCGGAAACGAGTGCCCATCTTGTCGTAGTGACCAGTGAATCCAACAGAAAGCGGACGTCGCCCGCCACGGCCCGGCCAGACCCGGTGATGGACATCCACCACCCAAGCGGACCCGGTCCAGCCCAACATGCCGTCGGCATCGATACTGGCTTCATTCACCTGGACTAGCGGAGCTGGATCGTAACGGTCGGTGTGCTTCAATAGATCACCATGGACCTGGAGCAACGCCACCTCACCAAGCTTTGTCTCAGACATCGTGACCCCTCTCTCGCAACACCTCATTGAGGATGTCGGGACGGTCCGAGACAATCCCGTCGACACCCAAGTCCAAGAGACGATTCATGTCGGTCGCCTCGTTCACCGTCCAGGTGTGTATCTGGGCGCCGCTGCGGTGGATGGCATCGATCAACTTGCGGTCGATCGGGACTGCCTTGTAGTCAAAGGGCAACTGATAGGCGGCGACGGGTCGGCGCACGGTGCCACCCATGCGAGATGCCGCCACCATCGCCAATACAGTCGCCGGTCCGGCAGACACCGCTATCTCGCCGTGGGTGATGCGACGGAACTTGGCTATTCGCCTGTCGGTGAAAGACCCAATCAAGGTCGAGTGTTCTCGACCCTGCCGCTTGATCACATCGGCCACAGCCCATTCCAGACCGGGTCCCTTCAGATCGATGTTGAAGAACGCGTCTGGCCATGTTTCGAAGATTTCTGCGAGCGACCGGATCCGGACCCCGGTGCCCCGCCGCGGGTACTCGTTGCCTTCATCGAACCACCAGGCGGCATCAAGACGACGCAGGTCGTCAAAGTCCCAGCTATCCACACTCCCAGTCCCGTTGGTGGTCCGCTGCAACGTCGAATCGTGGAAAGCGACGACGACGCCATCACGGCTGATTCGAACGTCTGTCTCGATATAGCGGTAGCCGAGATCGACGGCCCCTTGGAAGGCCTCGGCAGTGTTCTCCGGCCACAGGACTCGGCTCCCCCGATGGGCAAAACGAAGCGGATACTCGGCGCTCAGGTATGGAATGGGCATCCCAAGAGTTTGGCACGACGGTTCAGACCGTGCGCCGACCTCCCGATATACAGTCCATGGCTGACAAACGCCCGTCGGTAGCAGCCGCCTTTCTCTCCGTATTGGGACTAGGCGGGGTGGCGGTCGCTGTAGTTGCGATCGCAGTCTCCTTCAGCGCGTCCTCAGCACAACGCATCGCCGTTGCGGACCGCGAGATCGCCGCTGCTGCCCTGTTGCAGCAACGCCAGGTCGCCACAGGCCTCATTTCCTCCGAGCTCGCCGGATCGATCGTCGACGCCATCGGCGACGAGCAAGCAATGATCGCGGCACCGCTTACTGCCCGCCGCACCGCCAGTATTGAGACAGCCCTAGCCATAGCCACCAAGCTGGACATCCGAGGCGACTCGGTCGGCAACGAAGCCCAGCGGTGGCTGTCGGCCATGACGATCGAGACGGATCCTGCAGAAATCGACGACTACTTTGATCGGTTTGTCGCCTATGACGCCTACGCAAACGCGGCCTGCTGCCTCGGTATCGTGCCCTCCGACAACCACCACACCGATGGGCTGCGCAATCTAGAAGCTGCCGCCGCCGTATCTGGCAACGCGTGGGACTATCTCTACATCGCGACCGAGTTAACCAGCCGAACACCGCCTTCGCTGCCCCCCTCGGTCAACCGCTTTCTCGATTATCTGGCTACCCCAGCCAGCCTCGCAGCCGATGCCCAGCTTGCCAGCGAGCGGTACGCAACCGACCTCTCCACCCTCGGCGAACTGGGAGTCAGCCAAGAGGCAATCAACCTGGTGCTGACCGGCCATTCCATGTCCGTCTTGGACCAGGTCGTCCTTGCTGCAAGTGGGAGAACCACCACAATCGTGTCGGTCGACGATGCCTATATTGCAGCCGATGCGGTGCATCAATCGGTCGATGAGTTGTATACCCAGGCGCTCCAGCTCACGCGTAATCGACTCACTGACGAGCAGAACCGAGCCGAGCAGGTCCGCCTCGTCGCCACCGTGGTGGCACCGATCCTGCTGCTGGTCCTTGTGGGAATCGGCATCGTTGTATACCGGTCGGCCCGAAACAGGGAGCAGGCACTCAAGCAGGAACGTGATCTTCTCGATGCCCGCAACCGATTCGTGCGGATGGTGTCGCATGAACTCCGCACACCGGCAACGGCGATCTCCGGCTTTGCCCAGATGCTCAGCAACGATTGGACGGCACTGACGGAGGCGGAGATCTCGGAGTTCCTTGCCATTGTCGATCGACAATCGACCCATCTATCGCTAATCGTCGATGACTTGCTGACGTTGTCTCATTTGGAGACCGGAAGGCTCCGCCTTCACCTCAGCCAGGTCAACCTGAAAAAGGCTGCCGACGAGGCCATTGGAATGGTCGATGCCCGCTACGGAATCGAGGTGGACACCTCCATCGACCCGAATATCACCCTGGTGGCAGACCCCGAGCGGCTGGTCCAGATCCTGCGCAACCTCGTGGAAAACGCAGCCAAGTACGGCAAGGCAGATGTCGCAGTTGCAGCTACCACCACTGAACGGGAATGCACCATTGTCGTATCAGACTCCGGACCGGGCGTTCCCGCCGAGACGGCGGAACGTATCTTCCGATTCTGGGACAGGGGCGCACGCGAAGACGACAGAGCGCGCGGCCCTGGATTGGGGCTTGCCATTGCCCGCCACCTGACGCGGGCCATGGTCGGCGATCTCATCTATCAGCCACATCAACCGATCGGAAGCGAGTTCGTCCTCACGTTGCCTCTCGGCACAACACCAAAAGCACACCATTCGCCCCCAACGCGGACTCGGGCCTCGGCTAGATAATTCGTCCCCGCTTGATAACGCGGGCCACAGCATGGGCATCTGGCCTGTAGGCAAGATGCACGTAGCTCGGATGATCGAGAATGGCCAGGTCGCCCAGCATGCCGGGAACCACCGCTCCCCGATCCGTCAGTCCCAGTGCCAACGCCCCACCCTTGGTGGCGCTCCACACGGCCTGCTCGGGCGTAAGCCCCATCTCCAAACACGCCAGTGCAATCACAAACGGCATGGTCTCGATGTTGGAGGTCCCGGGGTTGCAATCGGTGGCCAATGCGACAACGACACCGGCATCCCACAGATCAGACCCGCGTGCCTGGGGTAGCTGCATCGAGAAGGACACACCAGGCAGCAGTACCGCCACCGTCCCGGCTTCCCGCAGCGCAACGATGTCATCGTCGTCGAGGTGATCGAGATGATCGGCGCTGGTAGCACGCAACTCAGCGGCCAACCGCGCCCCCCCGGAGTGGGCCAGTTGATTGACATGAAGCTTGCTTCTCAGCCCATGGGCGCGACCCGCCTCCAACACTCGCCGCGCCTGGTCGACGCTGAAGACGCCCTCGTCACAAAAGACATCGCAGAAGTGCGCAAGCGGCGCACATACCGGCATCATTGCTTCGATGACATGGTCGATGTAGCCATCGGGATCGCCTGCGAATTCGGGCGGCACTGTATGGGCACCAAGGAACGTCGGGATTACATCGAGCGGCAGCGCCGCCCCTGCGGCGGCGGCAACGGCCAGCAGCCGCTTCTCATGTTCGACGTCTAGCCCGTACCCCGACTTAACCTCCACCGTGGTCGTGCCGGCTTCGGCCATCCGTTTTAGCCGCTGCATGGTGACCGCGGTCAGCTCGCCGAGCGATGCATTGCGGGTGGCCGCCACGGTGGACTGGATGCCACCACCAGCCGCCATGATCTGCTCATAAGACTCGCCGCGCAGCCGGCGCCCGAACTCGTCCGCCCGGTCACCCGCAAACGCCAGGTGTGTATGAGAATCTATGAAGCCGGGGACAACCGCGTTGCCGCCCGCGTCGCAGGACTGGGCTCTATCGGGAGCAGATGGCATCTCAGCCTGCTCACCTACCCAGGTGACCTGCCCTTCTTCGATGATGACTGCCGCATCTTCGACGAGGCCAAGCAAGCCATCGCGCTGGGGATCATTCGTCACCAGCTGTCCTATGTTCACGACAACAGTTGTGTTTATCGTCACGGCTCAGTCCTCATTGGAATGATGACGCCGCGCTCAGAAGCGGCTTTTTCCGCCTCCTCATATCCAGCATCCACATGGCGGATCACTCCGGTGCCGGGGTCGTTGGTCAGGACCCGTTCCAGACGAAGAGCTGCCTCAGCGGTACCGTCGGCAACCACCTGCGCACCGGCATGAATCGACTTCCCGATCCCCACCCCACCACCGTGATGCACGGCGACCCAGGCGGCACCGGAGGCCGTATTCAACAAAGCGTTGAGTATCGGCCAGTCGGCGACAGCGTCGGACCCGTCCTTCATCGACTCGGTCTCACGGTAGGGCGAAGCCACCGAACCGGAGTCGAGATGGTCGCGGCCGATGACGATGGGAGCCTTGATCTTGCCGGATGCCACCAAGTCGTTGAATGCCAGGCCGGCCTGATGTCGCTCGCCATACCCCAGCCAGCAGATACGGGCCGGCAGGCCCTGGAACCGGACCCGCTCTTTTGCCATCTCCAACCAGCGAGCCAACGCCCGGTTCTCCGGGAATAGGTCAAGCACCGCCTTGTCGGTTGCGGCGATGTCGGCAGGGTCACCCGATAGAGCAATCCAGCGGAATGGACCGAGACCCTCGCAAAAGAGTGGACGAATGTACGCCGGAACGAATCCGGGATACGAGAATGCATCGGAGTAGCCGCCAACCTTTGCTTCGCCGCGCAGGTTGTTGCCGTAATCGAACACTTCCGAGCCGGCCCTCTGGAAACCAACCATCGCCTCACAATGGACCGCCATTGACTCGCGGGCAGCCTTGATATACGCCTGCGGATCGTTGCTCCGCAGTTCCGCTGCCTCGGTCAACGAATAGCCGGCTGGGACATATCCGTGAAGCGGATCGTGCGCCGACGTTTGGTCGGTAACAACGTCGATCGCAACGCCGCTGCGCAGCAGTTCCGGGAAGACGTCAGCGGCATTACCGACCACACCAATCGAAAGCGCCTTGCGGTCGCGCCTGGCCTCCTCTGCCAAACGGATCGCCTCATCAAGGGAATCGGCAAAGACGTCGACATAGCGGTGTTCCACCCTGCGCTGAATCCGGGTCGGATCGACATCCACGCACAGCGCTACCCCATCGCACATGGTGATCGCAAGTGGCTGTGCTCCACCCATTCCGCCGAGGCCGGCGGTCAAGGTAATGGTGCCAGCAAGAGTGCCGCCGAATCTCTTCTCGGCGAGAGCGATGAAGGTCTGATAGGTCCCCTGCAGAATCCCCTGCGTGCCTATGTAGATCCAGGACCCGGCAGTCATCTGGCCGTACATCATCAGCCCAGCATCTTCGAGTTCCCAGAAGTGGTCCCACGTGGCCCACTCGGGCACGAGGTTGCTATTGGCAATCAGGACCCGCGGCGCCATCTCGTGGGTACGGAACCGGCCAACCGGCTTGCCCGACTGAACCAACAGCGTCTCATCGTTGTCGAGGCTCTCGAGATTGCGGACGATGGCGTCGAATGCTTCCCAGGTGCGTGCGGCCTTGCCGCGCCCCCCATAAACAACCAGCTCATCTGGGTTCTCCGCAACCTCCGGATCGAGGTTATTCATCAGACAGCGCAAAGCTGCCTCCTGGAGCCAACCCTTCGTACGTAGTTGAGTACCCCGTGGTGCCCGCACCGGGCGCGGTCCTGACACGCGAACCTCCTATTGGATGACCAGCCAAGGGTACCTGGTGGATCAGCTGCGAGCCGACTGGGTGCAGCGGGCCACCACGAGAGATCTACTTGAACGACCCGCAGCGGATTCCCCCCGCTGAGCTGCTCACCCGGCTTGAGTTCCCGATCTGTACTGACGCTGACTGATCCGGGGTTCGAGGGCGAGCGCCACCCGGGCATTGGTAGGTGTGCTGCAAGAGAAACCCTAATTTCGCGCTCTCCTAGCGCCGAATAAGGGAGGGGGGCAAACACGGCGCAAACGAGAATCTCATGGAGATAAACACAACAATCAGCGATGGCCGCACCGCGGCTCTCTTTGCGTTGGCTATCGCGATGATGGTTGCGCTGGTTGTTGCCTGGCGGGTCGACGCGGTAGCCACCACCAGCCCGCCGCAAAACACTTATCACCTGACAGTTGTCGACGAGGCTGGCGTGCCCTTGCCAGAGGCTGTGGTCGTCGTCGGTGCTGAGACCCTCACGACAGACAGCAGCGGCACCGTGTCGATCAGGTTGCGCTCACCAGAGCTGGCCATCGTCCGGTCCACCGGGATGCTGGCTGATGCGGTGGTGCTGGGGTCACCCGATGATCCTCAGATGAGGTTGCAGCTCCTCGCCGAGAACGGACCCGGCGGCACGCGCACAGTTATGCACTTTGCGGGCAACTTCATGATGGGCCGTCGCTATGTCGAAAGCATCGAGGAAGGTGAGCCCCTGGTAAGCGACGAGCAGACCGCTCGCGCCATCGTCAACGACATCGCCCCGCTCTTCTCCCTGGCCGATCTCTCGACGGTCAACTACGAAAGCGTTATTGGCACGCTGGCCGACGAGGATGCCTCCAAGGGCAAGCGATACCTGCTGCAGAGCCCACCGGATACTGTTGCGGCACTTGACGAGCTCGGGGTTGATCTGGTGACTCTCGGCAACAACCACGTCAACGACTGGCTCGAGGCCGGGGTGGCGTCGACCGCCCGCTATCTCGATGCTGCCGGGATAGCCCACACCGGCGCCGGGACCACGGCCACCGGGACCACCGCAGCTGGCGCCTGAGCAGCCGGCCGCGGCATCAACTCT
>RCND010000083.1_pt1 | contig 48921 bp, 43 predicted proteins | sample 2041351 | NCBI WGS metagenome assembly RCND01 (sample SAMN09708230, study PRJNA481090) | Marine sediment metagenome, whole genome shotgun sequencing project. | biome: marine sediment; feature: ocean; material: sediment; isolation source: Sewage treatment plant 12B marine sediment (STP12B) ... | reverse complement strand
AGATCTCAATTATGCCGGACACGACCGGATGGTATGGCGCGTGGAAACGGATGCAGGTTATATGGTGCAGAACCAGCAGAATTCTTCCCACATCTACAGCTTTTTTCAAATGGGACTTTTGAAGTTCGACAAGCCGGGAAAGCATAAAGTTGATGTCTCATTTGTAGAAGGAGAATTTGAAAAAGCCAGTCTAAAGCAAATCAGGTTTACACCTATCGGAAGTTTAAATTGAACTTTCTCAAAAAAAGAACCCGAACAATGAATCGAACAAAATGGATTATCTCTTCCCTATTGTTAATCTGTATGAGTGCTTGTGGCCTTCCTAAAGAGAAGGAAAAGGTACTTCAAAAACAGCGCCCTAACATCCTGTTTATCTTTGCTGATGATTGGGGCTATGGTGATTTAGGCTGCTATGGAAGCACCGAAGTGTCAACTCCTAATATTGACAAATTGGCTACCCAAGGAACCAAGTACACCCAATTTCATACCACGAGTGGCGTATGTTCTCCAAGCAGGACTTCGGTAATTACGGGACACTTTCCCGCAAGGCACAGCGTACATGGTCATTTTGCAGGTAATGAAGTCAATGAAAGGCGTGATATGCCAAACTGGCTCAATGATTCGCTACCTGTCTATCTGCCACGATTGATGCAGGAGGCAGGGTATACCACGGCTCATTTTGGTAAATGGCATTTGGGGGGAGGGGGCTTACCGCATGGCGATTTGTCCGCGCCGGAACCTAAAGTCTATGGATATGATGAAACCCGTGTTTGGAACGGTAACGGGCCGACTTGGAAAGGAGACCAGCTTTGGCCTACAACGCGTTATATGGATAGTGACACACTTTGGGTACAGAGCTCTAGCCGGATAGTTGTAGATGAAACAATAGATTTCTTAAAAAGAAATAAAGGAAATAACCCTATGTTCATTAATCTATGGTTGAAAGACCCGCATACACCCTTATGGCCCAATGAAGAACAAAGATTGCCTTATAAAGGACTAGAGCCTGACAAGGAAACTTATTTTGCGGTATTGACAGATGCCGATCGGCATATTGGCCGTTTGATGGGCGCCTTAAATGAAATGGGTCTCGACAAGAATACCCTTGTTATTTTTAGTAGTGATAATGGCCCGGCACATGTTCCTCCGGCATTGAATGTGGGTTCTACCGGCGGATTAAAAGGGCGTAAAGTGGATGTTTTTCAAGGAGGTGTAAATGTACCGTTCATTGTGCGCTGGCCAGGGCGGGTCGATGCTAATAAAATTGATACTACAAGCGTACTATCGGCCGTTGATTTGTTGCCCACCTTTGCTGAATTGGCACAAAAACCACTACCGACGGGATACCGACCGGACGGAGAAAGCTTTGCCGCTATTTTTAATAATATTCTGTTTAAACGCAACAAACCTCTGTATTGGGATTGGCGTTTTGAAACACAAAACCCGAATCGACCTAACGGCTGGGTCTCAGGCGCGGTGCGCGATGGTAATTGGAAACTACTTGCAGACGCTAAAAGAGAACGTGTTGAGCTTTATAACATTGACGCTGATCGATTTGAAAGTAGAGATCTTTCACGTGAGAATAGAACGAAGACTAAAGAGCTTTTAACGATGCTAAAAGATTGGCAAGGCCATTTGCCTGACCGAGGTCAAAAATAGAAAAATGAAGGTCGTAAACTCAATACTTTCCATGCTCCTTTTATTGGTTTGTTTTTCATGCCAAAAACAAACCATTGAAATTTATGTTGCCGAAAATGGTGACGATACCGCCTCTGGGACTAAAAATTCACCGGTGAAATCAATGCAAAAGGCCAGAGATCTTTCAGTTGCCTTGAAGAAAAAGGGTTCGGTCGACATTATTTTTGAAGATGGCACCTATTACCTATCAGGGCCGGTAATCTTTAAGGAAAAACATTCGGGCTCTAAAGAAAATCACGTTAAATATCGGGCTGCGAATGAGGGAAAGGCAGTAATCAGTGGTGGAACACTTTTAGATTTGAACTGGGAACTTCACAAAGATGGAATTTACAAAACCAAAACCCCAGAAGGTTTATCGAACATAGATCAGCTATATGTAAACGGTCTTAATCAACGAATGGCCAGATTCCCAAATGCTATAGAAGGAAAAAACGTGTTCGACACTTGGGATTTGATGCATACCAAGGAACCTGACCCCGAGAATGACCCCTTAAGTATGCAACGTATCGCTTCTTATGACAATCCGGAAGGTGCTTATGTTCACGCTATGCATGCTGCACTTTGGGGCGATATGCATTGGTTGGTAAAAGGTAAGACTGAAAATGATAGTCTTATTCTTGAAGGTGGTTGGCAGAATAACAGACCATCAGAAATGCATCCGCGATATCGAATCATAGAAAATGTTTTTGAAGAATTGGATGCTCCCCAAGAATGGTATTTCAATAAGACGGAAGGCGTGTTGTACTATTATCCCAAAGCAAATACCGATATTAAAAAAGCAAAGATCGAAGTCGTTCGATTAAAAAACCTTGTGGAATTTAAGGGGTCAAAAAGAAACCCTGTGCAATTCATCACTTTTGAAGGTTTAGTTTTTCGTCATGCATCCCGTAGTTTCATGGAAAACAAAGAACCTTTGTTGCGAAGTGATTGGACTACCTATAGAGGGGGTGCCATAAAATTCACAGATGCCGAAGATTGCGTTATCACCAATTGCGAATTTGACCAATTAGGGGGCAACAGTATTTTTGTAAACAACCATAATAGAAGACTCACCTTCAAGAGTTGCTATATTCATCAATCAGGGGCTAGTGGAATTGCCTTTGTGGGCGATCCAGCGATGGTTCGCAATCCCATATTTAGATATGGACCGCAAAACTATGAAAGTTTAGATAGAACTCCTGGTCCTAAAGGGGATAACTATCCGCAAGACTGTTTAGTAGAAGATTGCTTAATTACCATGACGGGACGTTTTGAAAAACAGACGGCTCCCGTTCAAATATCGATGTCTTCGCGTATTACTGTAAATCATTGTTCTATATATGATGTGCCACGGGCGGGCATCAATATCAGTGAAGGCACTTACGGAGGGCATATCGTTGAAAATTGCGACGTATTCAATACGGTTTTGGAAACAGGAGATCATGGTAGTTTTAACTCATGGGGGCGCGATCGTTTTTGGACTCCGGATATCAAAGAAACCGCTCAACAGGTTGCAAAGGATACACTCTTGCCTTATCTCGATATGATCGAACCTAACATTATCCGAAACAGTAGATGGCGCTGTGACCACGGTTGGGATATCGATCTTGATGATGGCTCTTCGCATTATCTTATCTACAACAACTTGCTCTTAAATGGAGGCCTAAAAATGAGGGAAGGTTACAATAGGAAAGCATATAACAATATCATTTTAAATAATAGTCTCCACCCTCATGTTTGGTACTCGAACAGTGGTGACGTTTTTAAGAACAATATTGTTTCCGGAGCCTATCGACCGGCCATTATGAATAGGGGTATACCGGACAATGGTCAATGGGGCAAGCAATTAGATTCTAATCTGTTTATCACGAATGAGGCGGATAGGACAAAATTCTTGCGTAATCAGGCCGATATAAATTCATTGGTAGGCGACCCCCTATTTTTAGATCCGAAAAACGGGGATTTCAGAGTTGCCGATAAATCAACTGCTTTTAAAATCGGTTTCAAAAACTTCCCTATGGATCAATTCGGGGTCGTTTCCGAGAAATTAAGAGGTATGGCAAAGAAACCCGAGATTCCAAGTATCGATGCTTTGTCCTTGGACAAAGAAGGGAGAACATATGAATGGGACACTGCTACTGTCAAAAATATAGAGACCATGGAAGAACGCTCTGCAGCAGGTCTATCTGCCACAGAAGGAGTCATGCTCGTAAATGTACCGGGGTATTCAGTTTTAGGAAGGTCGGGATTTGAAACCGGAGATGTTATCGTTTCATACGAAGGTATGCCCGTTCGTAATTTTGAGCATATACGGTCCATTATCAAAGATAATCCGACATTGAAAGAGCTCACCTTTGGTGTGATGCACAATCAAGAGCAAGTACAGATAAAACTTGAATTATAAATTTAATGAAAAGAGCATATATTGTTTTTTATTTCCTCTTGCTAATCGTATTCAATGGGTTTGGTCAGGGTTTAGAATTTTCAGAAGTTCCAGAAAACTATCGGCTATATGCTCGGGATGCTCTTGATAGCGCACTAGTTTCTATTTCTGGAAAGGTCAAAAAAGGCTTTGATTTTGAGGCACTTTCGTTCAAGGTTTATAAAGATGGAACGCTGTATGACAATCAAAAAATTGATTTAGAGGACAAAAATTTTTCACTCTCCACAAAAATCGATGCGGGACTTCATCAGTTCCGATTTGAACTATCTACTCATAAAAATCAAAAGGATAGTCTGTATATGGTGGCCGATAGTGTTGTGTGCGGTGACGCCTATATTATATCAGGACAGTCAAATTCGCATGCCAGTAGTAGTTTATCGAGTTATAGCAGTACCTATTGTAGAAGTTTCGGGGTAAAGACAGGTTTTGAAGCATATAATGAAGCAGATAAAAAAATTCGTTGGGGCAGGGCTACGGGTAACGTTCCGGATCTTGAGGGGGTAGGTGGGTGGTTTACAAAAAACCCTTACGGTGTAGGAGTTTGGGGTATGGAGCTTATGAAACGTATTCTCGATGAACATCAAGTACCGGTTTGCATTATCAATGGTGGAAGCGGTTCTTCCTCTATTGAGCAAAATATGTTGTATCCTGAAAAACCTTCTTTGGAAACAGGTTTTGGAAGATTGGCGTATCGCGTTGATCAAGCCGGATTAAAAGATAAAATAAAAGCTATTTTTTGGCATCAAGGCGAAACGAATTCAAACTTTGATAAAAATTATGCCTCGTATGCGACAAACTTTGAACAACTGTTAACCGATTGGCAACGGGTTTATGGGGGTCTTAGAAAGGTCTATATTTTTCAGCTCCACCCTGGTTGTGGGGGCGAGTGCCAATCTGAGATACGAGATACACAAGACCAAATTGCAGAACGTTATTCCATGGTAGATATCATGTCGACCACTGGAGTCGTAGGTCATGATGGCTGTCACTTTTCGTATGAAGGATATCTTGAATTTGCACATCGAATCTTTCCATTGGTTTCTCGGGATTTTTATGGGAGTGTAAATAACATCTCCATCAGCCCACCCAAATTGATTAACATAACTGCTAAACAGGGTAACGAAATTATATTGAAATTTGATCAGCCGATAACTATTGAACTGAAAAAGGAGGTAAATGGAAAAGTACATTTCTTAAAGGACCAGTTCTTTTTTAGAACCGATAAAAATCAAGAATATAATTTAGTAAAGGTCAAAAAAATAGAAGCGAGTAAAAATCAAATTATACTCAAACTACAAAATAAGGTCGGTCAAGACCCATTAACATATTTGCCGAATAAGTATTATCTCAATACAGAGGATGTTTACAACGGCCCGTGGATTCGTGGAGCAGAAAATAATTTGGGCGCTTTGACTTTTGATCGGCGAAATAAGAAAAACAAATGAAAAAAATCCTATTGCCGGATCCTTTTCTATTGATGCTGTTGATTACCCTATCAATGGGGTGCAAATCGTACATGGCAAAAAAGTATGAGCCCACTTGGGAATCACTAAAAATCAAATAAATTTATGTATAAGATCACTAAAATATCCCTCCCTCATTTTTTACTCTCTTTCACAATATTACTTCTTTTTTCAGCATGTAAAAAAGAAGTAAAAGACACGAACAAGGAGAAAAAGCGACCGAATTTTCTCTTCGTCTTAGTAGACGACCAGTCTCCATTTGATTTGAAAACGTACGACCCTGAATCCATATTAGAGACTCCAAATATTGATAGATTGGCGCGCGAGGGCGTAGTTTTTGAAAGCGCCTATCATATGGGTTCTTGGAGCGGGGCAGTCTGTACCCCATCAAGACATATGATAATGAGCGGACGTACCTTATGGCATTTGCCCTCGCGGGGCGAACAGTTTCAAAATCCGAATGAGCCTGATAGTCTTGAAAACCAAACCATGGCTGCCGTCTTCAATAGAGCAGGTTACAAGACGATGCGAACTTGTAAAAAAGGAAATTCCTATCCAGCGGCAAACGCGCAATTCACGGTTGTCAAAGACGCATCAAAACGTGGCGGAACGGATGAGACTGGCAGTGCTTGGCATGGCAAACAGGTATTGGAATATTTGGGTAATCGGGAAACTGTAAAAGAAGAAGAACCGTTTCTTATTTATTTTGGATTTTCCCATCCACATGATACCCGTGACGGCAAGCCGGAGCTATTGGCCAAATACGGGGCGGTAAACCATACAGATACGCTAAATCTTCCTCCGGCTAATCCAAAACAACCCCCTTTACAAGATAATTACCTTCTCGAACACCCATTTTTTCACGGACATCCAGAACTTCGAGATGAAGAACGTGTAAGTGGTGTTTGGAAAAATAGAGATGAACAAACGGTTCGTAATGAACTCGGACGGGAATATGCTTGTTCGGAAAATATAGATATACAGTTGGGTAAGGTGTTGAAGAAATTAGAGGATATGGGGGAATTGGATAACACGTATATTATTTACACCTCTGACCATGGCATGTCAATTGGCCGTCATGGTCTAATGGGAAAACAGAACCTTTACGAACACACATGGCGTGTACCCTTTATTATAAAGGGACTAGGTGTTGCTAAAGGAAAAAGAGTAAAAGGGAATTCCTATTTGTTGGATGTATTGCCTACACTTTGTGACCTGGCGGATATTGAAATTCCAAGAACGGCCGAGGGTCACAGCTTAAAACCCGTGATAGATGGTGAAAAAGAAACCGTACGAGATGTCTTATACGGCGTTTATTCAGGTGGAACTAAACCGGGCATGCGGACTGTGAAAAAGGGAGATTGGAAATTGATAAAATATGACATGATGGATGGCGCAGTTAGGGAGACACAACTTTTTAATTTGGCCGAAAATCCAAATGAATACCTTCCCGAACATGGCAAGCCTGGAGAAATGCAAACCGATTTGGCCGACAATCCAAAGTACACAAATAAGCTGAAAGAAATGGAAGTTTTATTAGTAGAGCAAATGCAGTTGAATGACGACCCCCATCGACTTTGGGATCAACCTAAGTGAAATCCAAAATAGCAGCAACCTTCTTAGAGACAAGCTAATTAGTAATCAATACTTTTTATACCTATCTTGTTTGCCTTGATTTGTTTTTCCAATATATAGATGAAACTCCATTTATTAAGTAGATCTAGTGTAATAAACCGTTCTTTAAAGGTTTCGCACAATCGTTATAAAAATTTTTTAAGGGTTTGGCACTTCCATGCCGAATTTGAACTCGTAGCTATAATAAAGAGTGCTGGAATGCGTTTTGTTGGCGATAACATTGAAAGATTCGATAGCGGTGGCGTAGTTCTAATCGGTAAGAATGTGCCACACATGTGGCTGAATGACGATAGCTATTTTGAAGAAGATTCAACGTTAGTGGCAGAGGCAATCGCTGTTCATTTTGAAAAGGATTTTTTGGGAAAGGATTTTTTAGAGATGCCCGAAATGCTCCCACTTTCAAATCTTTTTGATTTGGCCAAGCGCGGTATGTGTTTTTTAAATGTGAAAGAATCATTGTTAACTGAATTTAAAAGATTGCCCAATCTTGATCCGACCACACAAGTAGTAAAAATCATTGATATTCTTAGCCAATTGACAAGGCACAAAGATTACAAATTATTGGCTAGTAGCACTTTTGTAAATTCTTTTCATAAGACCGAAAACAGGCGTTTGGATAAGATATATGAGTATGTGTTTGAGAATTTCAACAAACCTATTAGTTCTAGTAATGTTGCAGAAATTATAGGTATGAACAAATCTGCGTTTAGTCGTTTTTTTAAAAAGACCCATAGAAAGCCATTTACCAAATATCTAAATGAGATTAGAATAGGGTATGCTTGTAAATTATTGCTTGAAAACAGTGAGAGTATTACCTCAATAGCTTATTTGTCAGGATTTAATAATGTTTCAAACTTTAACAGGCAATTTAAAATAATCAAAGGAAAGACTCCTTCACTATATTTAGACGATTACAAAGGCTAGAATACGACTTAGGGCACAAAAAGTACAGATTAAGGTGTGCTTTTAGGTGGTTTTAAGAAAGATTATGGGCTAGCTTTGTTTTAAACCAATTAAACCAATGGAAAAACCACTGTTGATTACGGAAGTTCTCGTAAAAGATATTCGTTTCCCCACAAGTAGGTCTCTTGATGGCTCCGACGCCATGAATCCAGATCCAGATTATTCCGCGGCCTACGTTATCCTATTAACTGACTCGGACAAGGGGTTTGAAGGTCATGGCCTTACTTTTACCATAGGCAGGGGCAATGAATTGTGTGCTGCCGCTATCCATGCCCTCTCTCATCTAATTGTAGGTAAGACACTTGAAAGTTTTACTTCCAATATGGGCGACTTTTGGAAGATGATAACGGGAGATAGTCAATTGCGCTGGCTTGGGCCTGAAAAGGGTGTAATTCATTTGGCTACCGCTGCAATCGTCAATGCTGTTTGGGACCTATATGCCAAGGTAGAAGGCAAACCTTTATGGCAACTTTTAGCAGATATGACCTCGGAAGAAATTGTCTCCTGTATTGATTTCACCTATATCACAGATGCTATTACCCCAGAAGAGGCGCTCACAATTTTGAAAAAAAAGGAAAGCACCAAGAATGAGCGTATCCAGCATTTGATGAAAGAAGGTTATCCTGCATATACTACTTCTGCAGGTTGGCTTGGATATTCCGATACTAAAATGAAGAGGCTTTGCCGAGAAGCCAAAGCTGCAGGTTTTGATCATATGAAAATAAAGGTGGGGTCTGATTTAGACGACGATATGCGAAGGGCCGCGATTATCCGTGAGGAAATCGGACCTGATCTGAGATTAATGATGGATGCCAACCAAAAATGGGATGTGAATGAAGCCATTGAGAATATGGCAAAATTAAAAAAGTTTGACCCATGGTGGATTGAAGAGCCAACTAGCCCTGATGACATTTTGGGCCATGCAAAAATCGCAAAGGCAATTCATCCCATTAAGGTAGCGACGGGTGAACATTGCCAGAATAGGGTTATGTTCAAACAATTGATGCAGGCCAATGCCATTGGCATCTGTCAAATAGATAGTTGCAGAGTCGGTGGGGTCAATGAAATATTGAGCATTCTTTTGATGGCAGCTAAATTCGACATTCCCGTTTGTCCGCATGCGGGCGGCGTAGGTCTTTGCGAGTACGTACAGCATCTATCCATTATCGACTATGTCGCTATAAGCGGGTCTCTAGAGGATAGGATAATCGAATATGTAGATCATTTACATGAGCACTTTCTTGAACCCGTAGTCATAAAAAATGGGGCTTATATGCCACCAAAAGAACCTGGCTATAGCATAACTATGAGACCTAAATCTTTGGCAGAATACAGTTTCCCTACAGGAGATTTTTGGAAAGAAGAGATAAGATTAAGGAAACCGGTTAAAAGCGGAATGTAGTTTAGAAGACATGTCGGCAGTGTTTACAGGTGGTGGATGCGTTATGGGAAAGGCTATTTGATGAGCATTTTAAGAGCAGACAATATAGAACGATGGAGCGTTTAGTTTAATGAAATAGTGCTAACCGCCTATCTTCGGATTTGGATAATTATCCGATTGATCTTCCACAGTTTCATCCATACAGACGAAATCTTTTTCAATTAGCACTGAAAGTTCTTTTTTGTTTTCAATCGGTATGGTATACTGAAAACCCACCTTCGCATTAGTGGCCCAACTGGCGATGAGGTGCTTTGAGATTCTTATTTCTATTTTATTTTCATTGTAAATGGCCTCCATCTGCTCGACGGTATCCTTTACTTGTAGCGCATAGATAAAAGGTCCGTTCGGAAACTGCGTTTGTTCCTCAAAACGTCCTGTGTTACAGAAGGTTTCCACTTCGGTCTTCGTCAATCTCAATCTTACCGAATTACCTTTGATGCGTATTTTCATCCTTCTTATTTTTTATTTGTTTTGGAATTGATAGTGACGCGCGTTTCTTCTCCAGCGTTTGTTGATGTTTATTAACTACCATATTTTCCCTGGATAGTATTTGGTCATCAAACCTCGACTGCTTTGTTGATAAGCCGAAGGGCATTTTTTGAAAGCGGTAACCTTAGTGCGGTTTCTCGTCCTTTTTCAGACATTTTTCGCCATGTCTTTTGAAGAATGTCAATGGTTTTGTCCTCAGGATGTTTTTGGGCAAAAGCTTCAAAATAGAATTCCAGGAAGACCAAACAAATTACATCTTCCAAAGCTTGGGTATCCTTGTTTTTCTTGAGCTGCTTCTTCTCCAAAAGAAAAGCGACCTTATCGATAATCTCTTTATCATAGCCGACCTCTTTCAAGATTTTAATTGCTTTTTGGGCATGGAACTTTTTGAGGTCTTGCCGCCATTTTAAATAGCCTAGACGATTCATATCATAGGATTCACGCGGTATTTCCCAACGACAAATATGCTGACAACGCGCGGTAAGTCTCAGGGCTTCGGAGGCTTCAGAGGCGAAATCATTCAATTTTTCAGTCATCCGAATGGCATAAAGTACTTCCTTTGGGTACGTTCTGCCCATAGCGTCCTCAGTATTTGGGTCTTGTCCGTTTGCCACATCGAACAGCTGAAACGCTTGCAGTAGTTTGTCGGAAGTTACCATATGAAAAGTTTTCGACTAAGATACAAAGAGATGGCCTAAAAAGCTCGCAACGATGTCAACGCCCACCGTTTATTCTGATGCGTAAAATGTAGGTCAAGAACCTTATCGGCCTTTCTAAAAAAGCACAGGAATTTAAGTTTGTTTAAAGCTTTTCTTTTTGATACGGGAAGAAGTTATTTTTTATGCCTTAAGACTAATGGTTTTTGTTTTAGTTCAGATATAGTCAATATAGATTTTGACTATATCCCAATAGATACAGGTAATTGGCTCTCTTTATAATTTAATGTCGAATCATAGATTAATAGCCCCATTTTTTGCGGTATGCTTAAACTATGGCAACAATTACAGCAATTAAGCAAAATTTATTCGCTGCCTAAACATCTCCAGAAATATGTCATATTTTTAAATTTGCCTAATTGAAAACCTTTGTCAATTAACCTAAATTCTCCAATCTCAGGAGATAGGTTGTTATGATTAAAGGTTTGTTTTTATGAATTAACTCGTGTTGACTTTTTGTTTGGAACCGAGATTTTTGGCTTTTGTGGCCTAATGGTGAAATTAAGTTGCAAAATGTAAAAATCGCAAGTAAAAGAAAAAGTAGAAATGAGTTCAATAGGTTTAACTAGTGCACCAACTATAATATGACCAAAAAAAAAGCTGAAGCCAAAAGGCTGGCCGTACCGGACAATTATAAAAATTGGAAAAAATGGGGCCCATATTTGGCCGAAAGGCAATGGGGTACCGTACGTGAGGATTATAGCCAACACGGACATGCCTGGGATTTTGTAGATCATGACAAGGCACGCAGCAACGCCTACAGATGGGGAGAAGAAGGCATAGGCGGTTTTTGTGACTCTAGAGAGATATTGTGCCTAGCCCCTGCATTTTGGAACGGAAAGGATGCGATTCTAAAAGAACGCTTGTTCGGGCTTACCAACAATCAGGGCAATCACGGAGAAGATGTCAAAGAACTCTATTTTCACCAGGTCTCTACGCCAACACATTCCTACAGCAAGTATTTGTATAAGTATCCGCATAAAAAATTCCCATATTCCGATTTGGTCAGAAGTAATAGGCGTAGCCGAGACGAATCGGAGTATGAACTTTTAGACACGGATGCTTTTAAGAACAATGCCTATTTTGACTGTTATATCGAATATGCCAAAGCCGATGTCGATGATATTCTCATGAAAATCACTGTGGTAAACAGAGGGTCTAGGGCGGCAAAGATACATGTACTCCCACATCTGTGGTTCCGGAATTTTTGGAAGCACAACAAACGCTATAGACGTCCCGGGATGAAATCTGTGGCAGACGATTGCGTGTTATCCAGAAGTGTACGAAACGGTAAGTATTACTTCTATCATGAAAACGGCGAACAACTCTTTTGCGAAAATGAGACGAACAATAAACGCATTTATGGCGTACCCAACGAGGTCGAATATGTAAAAGACGGTATCAATGACCATGTCTTAAAAGGAGAAGCAACCGTAAATCCTGATAAAAAAGGATCAAAGCTAGCGATTTGGCATTCGTTCAAACTAAAGGCTGGTAAAGAAAAAACGGTAAAAGTCCGCCTTAGTAAAAAGAAGTTAAAGGATGCTTGGACCGATTTTGACGCTATATTCGATGAAAGAATACAGGAGTGTGAGGACTTTTATGGGACTATAGTAAAAAAAGAGCTTCCCAAAACCCATCAAGCCATTGCAAGAAAAGCGTTTTCAGGTTTATTGTGGACCAAGCAATTCTATTATTATGATGTGTTCAAATGGCTTTTTGGCGGACCTGGTGAAGCAACTCCACACCGAGCCAACCCAAGAAATTATAGCTGGCAACACCTTACCAACCGGCATGTAATCTCTATGCCCGATAAATGGGAATATCCATGGTATGCTGCCTGGGACCTTGCATTTCATATGGCTTCCTTCGTAGAGATCGACCCCTATTTTGCTAAAGAGCAATTGTTACTTGTACTGCGTGAAAGCTATATGCACCCGAATGGGCAGATTCCGGCCTATGAGTGGAATTTTAGCGATGTTAATCCGCCGGTGCACTCCTGGGCGGTTTGGAATGTCTATGAAAAGGATAAAGAACGCATTGGTTCCGGTGATACCGATTTCTTGGAAAAAGCGTTCCAGAAATTGCTTATTAACTTTACATGGTGGGTGAACCAAAAAGACAAACATGGCACCGATCTCTTTGAAGGCGGATTCTTAGGGCTTGATAACATAGGTGTATTCGACCGTAATCACTTGCCGCCAGGTATTACCAGAATGCAACAGGCAGACGCCACTAGTTGGATGGCCATGTTTACCCTAAACATGCTTCGCATGTCGCTCGAACTGGCAAAGACCAATAAAAACTATGAAGAGGCAGCGGCCAAATTTTTTAGGCATTTCTTGAATATTGCTTGGGCCATGCATCATATCGGTAAGAACGATATTTCCCTTTGGGACGATACCGATAATTTTTACTACGATGTCGTTGAAATGTCAAGCGGAATGACCGATAGGTTAAAGGTTCGTTCATTAGTAGGTATCATACCCCTATTTGCCGTCGAGATTATCCATAAAGACCTATTTGAGCAATTAAAGGAATTCAAAATCAGGGCTGCGGAAATTATAAAAACAAGACCTGACCTTGCCTCATTGATCTCCCGAATCGAAGAAACCAATGCAGACGGGAATTATCTATTCTCCATTATGCGCGGTTTCAGACTGGAGCACCTCCTAAAAAGGCTTTTGGATGAAGACGAGTTTTTATCGGACTATGGAATCCGCTCCCTTTCCAAATATCATGAAAAGCATCCCTTTGTATTTCAACACCACGGTCACCACCAGATTCAATATGAGCCTGGTGAGAGCCGTTCTAATATGTTCGGGGGCAACTCTAACTGGCGCGGCCCCATATGGATGCCCCTGAATTATATGATTATTCAGTCCTTACGTAAGTATTATACCTATTACGGTGACAGTTATACGTATGAATTTCCGACGGGGTCAGGCAATAAACTTAATCTTAAGCAAATCGCCAACGAATTGACCAAAAGGTTAATAAAGCTCTTTGAAGCCAATGAAGAGGGTAAATTCCAGTACCATGCAGATGATCCGAACAAGCTTTTCTCAAAAAATGAGCATTTTAAAAACGAACATTTCTTTTATGAGTTTTTTGATGGGGATAATGGTAAGGGCCTTGGTGCTTCACATCAAACCGGATGGACGGCCCTGATCGCGAATTTGATTATGGAAATGGAGGAGCCTGAAACAGCTACGGCCACAAATGATAGCGCTAAGAGAAATCAAAATATTCTTTCATTATCCGACTTATAAAGGTCAGTAGATAAATACTTAAGATTCGATAGGCAAAGATGCTGTTGAATAGGGCCTCCCCTCATTTTCAAGGGGAGGTGCCGAAGGCGGAGGGGTTGGGTTCCTTTGGAAATTCCAGAACGCTTAAAATATCACAATATTCGTCATATCACGCTACAGGTGTAAATTTCAACTATATATCTAACTACAGACTTCTATCTTATTAAATCAAATTCCTTAAATCTTGGTTTTTTAGAGGTGATGTGATAATTTCATCAAAACCAAAATATGAACCCAGAAGAAAACAAGAAAAATGCCATTGCATTCTATCAAACCGCCTATGATGGAAATCCAAAAAAGGGCATAGAACACTATGTTGGTGCGGAATATATTCAGCACAACCCCGATGTCGCGGATGGCACTCAAGGTTTTATCGACTACTTCGAAAGAATGAAAGAGGAGTATCCCAATAAATCAATTGAATTTGTGAGATGCATTGCCGAAAAGAATTTGGTGGCCCTACATACGCATCAAACCTGGCCTGGCAATGATCAATACATCACCATGGACTTTTTTAGATTTGATGAAAACGGCAAGATATGCGAGCATTGGGATACTATTCAACAAATTCCTGAAAAATCTGCGAACCCTAATACGATGTATTAACTAGCTCAGATTTAATACATGCAGTATCGCATTTTCTATCACATTTACCCCCTTGGCCTATTGGGTGCCCCGAAAAAGAACACCTTCTCTACCAAACCTACGCCACTTTTAGAGGGCTTATATCCATGGGTGCAACACCTACAAGATTTAGGGTGTAATGCCCTGTATTTAGGTCCGGTTTTCGAATCTTACAGTCATGGATATGATACTGTGGATTATTACCAAGTTGATCGCCGCTTAGGTACAAATGATTCCCTTCGTGATTTTGTAGCAAAAGCTCATGAAATGGGTGTCAAAGTCGTTTTAGATGGTGTTTTCAACCATGTGGGAAGGGATTTCTGGGCATTCAAAGATTTACAATCCAAAGGACAAAAGTCAAAATACAAGGACTGGTTTTCGAATGTGGACTTTACCAAACGGAGCCCATTAGGGGATGCATTTACCTATGATGCTTGGAACGGACACTATCAATTGGTCGAATTGAACCTAAAAAACCCCGAAGTAACAGCATATCTTTTCGGCGCGGTACAGCAATGGATCACTGATTACGAAATTGATGGCCTACGTTTAGATACTGCAGATATTCTTGATTTCAGCTTTATGAAAGAGCTTTCCACATTTTGCAAAAAATGCAAATCTGATTTTTGGTTAGTAGGGGAAGTAGTGCAAGGTAATTATAACCGTTGGGTCAATGGCAAGATGCTGAATTCCGTTACAAATTACGACTATCATACCCCGTTCTTCGAAAGCTTCAATCTATCCGATTTTGATAAGATAGCTTTGATTCTTGACCGGCAATTTGGCCCTGTAGGATGGTACAAAAAACTTTCGCTCTATTCTTTCGTAGACAATCATGATGTGAACCGAGCGGCAAGTAGTTTGCACAATTCGGAACATTTGTTCCCGCTCTATCTGTTGTTGTTTACCCTACCGGGAATTCCGGCCATCTATTACGGTAGTGAATGGGGTTTTGAAGGTAAAAAGGAGCGTGGTAGCGATAGTGAACTACGCCCAAAAGTAACTTTCAAAAAGTTGGTTAAATTGGCGAAGCATTCGTTGTTGTTCGATGCCATTAAAAAATTAATCGCTATCCGAAAAAAAACTGATGCCCTTATGCAGGGTTCATATCGACAGCTTATGGTTTCAAAAAGACAGTTCGCATTCTCAAGAAGCTATAAGAACAAATCGATAATCATAATCGTGAATGCTTCCCAAGATATCGAGACCATTGCCATCCCCTTAAACCAAGCATTCGAAGAAAAATTCACGGATTTGCTGAACCCTGGTTTTGAATGCGCTTCCAAAAATGGAATTCTGGCGCTTGAAATTCCTTCCTGTTGGGGCCGTATTTTAACTAGTGTCCGTTAAATCTAAATGGAAATCAAGAGTTTTTTATGGTTTTTTCAGATTTCGAGGCGATTAGTTCCCGATTTTGAATTCCATGCCAATGAAAAAAAGTGTTGCAGCTTATTTAGATTCTTAAACAGGCTCTTAGAAACTTCGAAGGATTTTCGATCTCTTTTTTAGACCCAATCTCGGTATTTAAAAACTACAAAGGCCTATCAACTCAAAACATCCTTCACCACATTTCCATGAACATCAGTCAAGCGGTAACGTCGTCCTTGATGTTTGAAGGTAAATTGTTCGTGGTCGATGCCCATTAAATGCATTACGGTGGCCTGAAAATCATGTACATGTACGTTGCCCTCGACAGGGTTAAAACCAAATTCGTCCGATGCGCCATATGTGAAACCCGGTTTTACTCCAGCACCGGCCATCCAAATGGTGAAGACATAAGGGTGATGATCACGACCCCAATTATAGGTGTCCTTAATATTGCCTTGTAAAAAAGGAGTTCTTCCGAATTCACCGCCCCAGATGACCAAGGTGTCCTCTAACATGCCCCTCTGTTTCAAGTCTTTGATTAAGGCCGCACTCGCCTGGTCGGTATCTTGGCACTGAATCTTTAATTGACGGTTCAGGTTGGTATGTTGGTCCCAACCGGCATGCATGCATTGTATAAAGCGAACATCACGTTCGGCCAGTCTTCGTGCCATTAAGCAGTTGTAGGCAAAACTGCCCTTGCGATGTACATCTGGGCCGTACATATCTAAAATATGCTGCGGCTCATTGGAGAAATCGGTGAGTTCGGGCACGCTTAGTTGCATTTTATAGGCCATTTCGTATTGGGCGATACGGGTGTTAATCTCGGGGTCTCCGTATTCCTTTAGGTTCATTTCGTTAAGTTGCTGCATATCGTCCAGAATTGTTCGGCGCATCTCACGGCTCATCCCTTCTGGGTTTTTCAGATAGAGTACGGGGTCGCCTCCGCCTCGAAATTTCACCCCTTGAAATTTGGTCGGCAAAAACCCGCTGCCCCAGTAGTAATCGTAAAAAATCTGTCCGCAACTGGCTTCTTTGTCTCGGGAGGTCATACAGACAAAATCTGGGAGGTCTTTGGCCGTACTTCCTAATCCATAGGTCAGCCAAGATCCCATACTGGGTCTACCCGGCTGTTCGGAACCGGTGAGAAAAAAGGTAATGGCGGGCGCATGGTTGACTGATTCGGTATACATCGATTTGATAAAGCAAAGATCATCGACGACCTTGGCCGTTTCTGGCATAAAATCCGATACCCACGCACCACTTTGACCGTGTTGAGCGAAATTGCTGATTTCGCCGATTATTGGCCGTGCCGCCTGTTCGCCGGTCATTGTAGAAAAGCGTTTGCCCGCGGTAAGCGAATCGGGAATCTGTTTACCATGCCATTTGCGCAGCATCGGCTTGTAATCAAAAAGGTCTACATGCGAGGGCGCCCCGTTTTGAAAAAGGTAGATAACCCTTTTCGCTTTCGGTGTAAAATGTGGAAGCCCCAGTCCGTTACCCAATAGATTTTGTTGGGGATTCGAGGCAAAAGTCGATAGCGGATTTAACATGCTTCCCAAGGCCATACCTCCGATACCTTGTGCCATTTTTCCGAAAAAATTGCGACGTGTCATACCGGCCTGGTAGGCTTCGAACGGATGTAGTATCTTATTTTTCATTCGAATTGTCTAAACTAAATATTTTCATTCATTATCATCGTGCAAAAGACCCAAGACCACGACATTTCAAGAAACAAGACAAAATACTTAAGACTAAAAACCGTGTTTCTTGCCGCTATTCTCTTGATTCTTTTTACTCATTGCCTTGTTATCGTTTCATCGAGATTTAATAGTAACGAACTTAGCACTGTATAGGCGGCATGGTCTGTTAGATCCAGTTCCTCGTTCTTTCTGTATTCGCCGATGGAAGTCAATTTTTTTGCTTCCTCCGTATTCCCTGAAAACGTTATGCGCAATTGCCCTAAACGGTTTTGTAAAATAGTCAGCTCATCGGGCCTAGGCTTTCGCGAAGTAATCCATTGAAAGGCGTAATTGATCCGATCAATATCCTTGAGTTCAGCGGTAAGTGTTCTTTCGGCAAGAACGCGAGACGCCTCGATATAGGTGATATCATTAAGGGTCGTCAGTGCGTGCAAAGGCGTATTCGTATTCAAGGTCTTGACCGTACATACTTGTCGTGACGAATTATCGAAAAGGAACGTAGGCCCAACAATCCGCCGCCAAAAGGTATAAAGGCTTCTACGGTACAGTCCATCGCCCTTATCTTGATTGTAAATCGTTTTCCCAAAGGTGGCCTCTGACCATATACCTTCAGGCTGGTATGGTTTTACCGGTTTCCCGCCTAAAGAATCAACAAGTAGCCCGCTTACATACAAAGCTTGGTCTCGAAGCATCCATGAAGGTAATCGCATTCGGGTGGACCGGGCGAGGTACCGATTTTCAGGATCGTTTTCCAATAGTTCTTGCGATACTTTTGACGCCTGTCGGTAGGTAGCGCTCATGACAATTTTTTTAAAGAAAGCTTTTAGGTCCCAGTCGCTTTTCTGAAAATCGACTGCAAGCCAATCTAACAGTTCAGGATGGGTGGGTAGTGCGCCCTGCACCCCAAAATCTTCGATGGTCTTTACGATACCGTTTCCGAAAAAGGCCTGCCAGTAACGGTTTACCGTAACTCGCGCTGTTAAAGGTTGCTCATCGGAGACCAACCATTCAGCCAATGCCAGTCGGTTATTAGTTTTGTTTTTAGAAATAGCCGGAAGCACGGCAGGGACATCCATACATACCGTTTCTTCCATCCGGGGCTTATTGTATCCGCCGCGGTCGAGAATATAGGTCGATCGCGGTTCGTCGAGCTTATCCATCACCATCACTTGAATGGTACCTTTTGATGCGTCCTGAAGGTTCTTATTTGCGTCAATAAGTTCTTTTAATAGCTTTCTATAGGTATTGTCCCTTCCCGAAAAATAGTTGGCCAATTGCTGTAGGCCTCCGGTACCTCGATTACCTGCGGGCTTTAATAGGATACGTGCATCAATGCCCTTAATGTCTTTGGCCACCTTTGATTCCGATGGAGGAAGACCGACTTCCCTAGGGAATTTAGTCACTTCAAATGTGTCGACCTTTTTGTTGAGCTGCTCGATATAGTTCTCTAGTCTGGCCATCTCCTGTCGCTTTTCCTCAGAACTCATATTCAGCAGGGGCTTTATTTGGCCTCCCCATTTGCCACCTTCTTCCGAAGTCTGGTTAAAATAATCGAAAAGTTGGTAGTATTCCTTTTGTGTAATGTTATCGAACTTGTGGTCATGACATCGCGCACAATTGAACGTAAGACCGAGCCAAGCCGTGCCAGTGGTCTCTACACGGTCGAAAACATTAGTTACACGGGTCTCTTCGGGAATGGTACCACCTTCGGTGTTATAGGTGTGGTTTCGGTTAAAGGCCGTTGCCAAAATATCGTTATTCGTCGCATTGGGCAAAAGATCGCCCGCCAATTGTTTGACTGTAAATTCGTCAAAGGGCATATTCGTATTCAAAGCCTGTATGATCCAATCGCGCCACGGCCACATATCTCTTGTAAAATCACCTTGAAAGCCGTTGGTGTCAGAATACCGGGCCACGTCAAGCCATTCCCATGCCCAACGTTCGCCGTATCTTGGGGAGGCCAACAAACGATCTACGAGATTTTCGTATGCCTTTTCGGATGTATCGTTCTTAAAGTTATCAATTTCCTCAGGAGTAGGGGGCAAGCCGTTCAAGTCGAACGATAGCCGTCGAATCAGCGTTTCTTTTTCCGCTTCTGGAGAAGGTTTAAGGTTTAACGATTCTAACTTATCCAGTACGAAATAATCGATTTCGTTTTTTGGCCAATCTGCGTTTTCTAAATGGGGGAGTTCAGCTTTTTCAGGAGTATTGAACGCCCAATGTGTTTTCCATTCGGCACCTTGTTCGACCCATTTCACCAAAATAGCCTTTTCCTCTGCGGTGAGGCTGAGGTTTGATTCAGGGGTAGGCATTACTGTTTCTATATCATCGCTTAAAATGCGTGCGATAAGTTCGCTCTCACTCGGCTTTCCGGCTACGACCGGAAGTACTTCTTTATCCTTGATTTTTGAAAACATACCTTCTTCAACGTCCAACCTAAGGTTCGCCTTTCGCGCATTTTCGTCTGGACCGTGGCACTGAAAGCAGCGATCGGATAGAATTGGCCGTACATGAAAGTTGAAATCGATATTTTTGGGAAGGCCTTCGTATGCGGTTTCTACAGCTTCGGGCATACTGGGGCCACAATTTGCAAGAAGCAGGGGCAAAAGCGGAAAAAATAAGAGTAAAATAGACTTCCTTGTCATTATTTAAATATTCCTTTTGAAGGGTGTCACCAGAATTTTAGTACAGGAAGGTACTGATTTTTGATGAAAGGAAAACTAATAGGTTTCATCGCAAATAGTATTGAAAACCTTGCGAGGCCTATTTCGAGAATGCTCGAATTTTTTTTTGTTGTAATATTGGTATATCACCTTAAAGAACTAAGTAATGAAAATGATAACCCTACTCTTTACAGCACTATTTTTTTTGGTAAATCATGGTACTATGGAAAATCAAAAGGAGAAGAAATTGATAGTTAAGGAAATCGAATATGATGGTAATGCCACTTTAGAGGTCGTTTCAAGATTATTGGAAGAAAATACAGAACTGCACACAATTGGCGTACTGAATTGGAATGCATTTACGTACGCTCCGGAAGTCAAATTCAGAATCGCTCATAGCAATAACGAGATTTGGTTAAAATATTACGTCAACGAAGAGAATATTTTGGCTAAGCACACCGATATCAATTCGGCGGTCTCAAGAGATAGTTGTGTGGAGTTTTTCTTTGACCCTTTGGGAGATGGCAATTATTATAACTTCGAGTTCAATTGTATCGGTACGCCACACCTTTCGTACGGCCCGGCCCGGCAAAATCGTCAGTTTGTAGATCCAGATATTATTGATAAATATTTAAAGATTAAATCTACTTTGGGTGACCAACCTTTTGACGAAAAGAAAGGCGGGCACCAATGGGAAATGACCATAGTAATACCGGCTGAAGTGTTTACCGGCAATAAAGGTATAAGTATAGCTGGCATCGCCTCAAAAGCTAATTTTTATAAATGTGGTGACGATACTTCTGAGAAGCACTACCTTACTTGGAACCCTGTTGGAACATCCAAACCAGATTACCATAGGCCGGAATATTTTGGTGAAGTGATTTTTGAATAAAAGAGGGTTTCCAAAAGGAATTGAAATAGTAATCGGTCGGCACTCAAAATTCAATACAGTATTCCTTTGAGAGAACTGCTACTGGCAATTTTGGAATTGGAATTTCGATTAGTTGTGCTCGAACACATTTTCCGTTTACGCTTGTTTAAACCAAAAAAGTAGTTTACTTTAATACAATTGTTTTACGGGGTATATAATCCCTCTGGCCGATTAAATTTCGATTATGACTTTTGAATTCCGTTTTAAGAACAGGTTGTGGGCACTTTGCCTCGCATTGGTTCTTGTGCAATGCAATCCTGTGGCACATGATGGCGGTCTTTTTCTTCCTGATGATTTTAAGTCCGTAGTGGTAATCGATGAGATGGCCGAAAAGGTAAGGCATTTGGCCGTGACCGATGACCATATCATTTACGCCAAGCTTAGAAACGCCCATGAAAATGCTTCGGTCGTGGCCTTGCAGGACACCGATGGCGATGGCGATGCCGAAATCATTGAAAAATTCGGGGGTCAGGGACAGCGAGAGAAATGGAGCTATGCTACTGCCATGCGCATCTATAATGGCTACATTTATTACAGTTCCGATTTAGTGGTCTATCGAATGAAGCTAAATCCTGGCACTTTGGTTCCTGAAGGCAAAGAGGAAATCGTTGTGATCGATGACCACGAACACGGTAAGCACGAACATATCGGAAAACCTATCGCCTTCGATAATAAGGGGCACATTTTTGTGCCGTTCGGGGCACCTTCCAATGCCTGTCAAGAGCCCAAGCGCACACCTGGCGCACCGGGTTTAGACCCTTGTCCGCAATTGGAACGACATGCAGGCATCTGGCGTTTCGATGCCAATAAGCTGGGGCAGACCCAAAAAGATGGCTATAAATATGCCTCAGGAATTAGGAGTTTGGTCGCTATGAGTTGGAGCCCCGTAGATGAAGAGCTATATGCAGTTATGCATGGGCGAGACGATTTACTTCGGCTTTGGCCAGATAAATATACACCACAAGAAAGTGCATTGCTCCCTTCCGAAGAATTTATGCGGATTACAGAGGGCTCCAATTTCGGTTGGCCCTACTGCTATTACGATCAGATAAAAGGTAAAAAAGTATTAGCACCCGAATACGGGGGCGATGGTGATATCGTGGGCCGATGTGCCGATTACGAAGATCCCATTATAGGTTTCCCAGGACATTGGGCACCGAACGATTTGGTTTTCTATCAAGGCGTGCAATTTCCCGAACGTTATAAAAACGGGGCTTTTATCGCATTTCACGGATCTACCAATCGCGCACCTTATCCTCAGTCGGGCTACTTTGTTGGGTTCGTTCCCTTTAAAAATGGAAAACCGAGCGGCGAGTTTGAAGTTTTTGCCGATGGTTTTGCTGAAATCGACCCTATTGTGAGTACAAAGGATGCCGCCCATCGACCCATGGGATTGGCTGTTGGCCCAGACGGGGAATTGTACATTTCCGATTCCGTAGAGGGTAGAATATGGAAGGTCACCTATCAAGGTAAAAAAGAAAATTTTGGAGAAAAACAATTGTTGGCCATGGCAGCTAGAAAAAAGCTTTCACATATACGCACTCCGGATGTCGATAAAGACAATCTGCTTCCTAAAAATTTAGTGGGTGGGGCAAAAATCTATCAACAGTATTGTAGTGCCTGTCACCAAATGAACGGTAAAGGCGCTTCTGGAAGGTTTCCGCCTCTCATAGAAACCGATTGGGTAACTGGCGATAAAGAACGCTTGATCAAAGTATTGCTGAACGGCATGGAAGGCAGTCTTAAAATCGATGATGAGGTCTATAACGGTGCAATGCCGCAACACAGTTTTCTTAAGGATAAGGAAATTGCCCAAGTACTAACGTACATACGCTCAAGCTTTGGCAATGAAGCTTCCGAGGTTATGGAAAATGAAGTACAAGAACTAAGAAAGGCCCAAGATGAAAGTGGTATACCCATCGAACCAATCAAGGTGAGTACGGAGTAGGCTAAAAATAAACAATCATGAAAAGAACGAAACAAAATTTCAACGTATTTATTGTAATATTTCTCTTGTGCACTCTGGTTACAAACGCACAGCAATTTGATCTTCTAATAAAGAACGGACACGTTATTGACGCTAAAAATGGTCTCGATAAAATGATGGATGTAGCTATCAAAGATGGTAAAATAGTCAAGGTCGAAACCGGAATACCTGTAAATGGGGCCATGACCGTAATCGATGCCAAGGGGCTTTATGTAACACCCGGCCTTATAGACATTCACACCCATAATTTTTATGGCACCCAACCGGACTCATATCTCAGTGATGGATTTTCGGCCTTGCCACCCGATGGATTTACCTTCGAACATGGGGTAACTACCGTGGTCGATGCGGGCGGTGCGGGTTGGCGCAATTTCCGTCTTTTTAAAGAACAGGTTATCGATAGGTCGAAGACCAGGGTCTTGGCTTTCTTGAATATCGTCGGCTCAGGAATGAAAGGAGGGGCAATCGAACAAAATATTGCCGATATGGATGGCAGGTTGACCGCCATTGTCGCCAAACGTTATCCCGATCTTGTGGTCGGTGTTAAACTGGCACATTTTATGGGCCATGATTGGACACCTACGGATCGTGCTGTGGAGGCTGGTACCTTGGCCGATATTCCTGTCATGATCGATTTTGGAGCTGCGGAACCCGAACTTTCTTTGGAAACACTTTTCATGGAGAAACTCCGGCCCGGTGATATCTTTACGCACATGTACGGGCAGACAGGTGGCAGGGGCCATGTAGTCAAAGATGGCAAGGTCAATGATTTTGTATTTAAGGCCCAAAAAAGGGGAATCATATTCGATGTCGGCCATGGTGGTGGCAGCTTTGTGTTTGAACAGGCCATAATTTCTATGCAACAAGGCTTTAAACCCAATACCATCAGTACCGATTTACATACCGGAAGCATGAACGGTGGTATGAAGGATGTCGTGAATGTAATGTCAAAGTTTCTAAATATGGGGATGTCGGTAGAGGATGTTGTAGAGCGTACTACCTGGGCTTCGGCCAAAGCGATTAAGCGAACAGATTTGGGGCATCTTGGCGTAGGAGCGGTTGCCGATGTAGCTATTTTAAATTTGCGTAAAGGCGATTTCGGATTTATAGATGTCGCGCGAAAAAAGATGAAGGGGAATCAAAAATTGGAATGCGAACTCACAGTTCGTGAGGGAAAAGTGGTTTATGATCTAAATGGATTGGCCTCTCCGGAATGGGACAAATAAGCCTTGCTTCTCATATCTTATAAATTCAATAGTAAATAACTAAAACACGATATAAAATGGAAAACAAAACAAGCAGAAGGGCATCCTTTAAAAAAATAGGAATGGGCATTGCGGCCTTATTCGGTGTGGGCGCGGCCAATGCCATGAACAAAAAATTAGATAACGATTCGATAAAAGCAAAAAAGCAAGTCGTGGGCGAAATTGTCACCGACCAAGATATTCCGCTTTTTTCAGGTGCTGTCAAACATGGCAACACGCTTTATATTGCCGGAAAAGGTGCGCATACCGAACCTTACGAAATCAAGGCGCATACCGAAATCGTTTTACAAGAATTACAAAAAGGCTTGGAAGCAAACGGCTCCTCGATGGAGCAGGTGTTGAAGGTAAATGTATACCTCGCCGATTTGGGCGATTATAAAGGAATGAACGAAGTATTCAGAGGGCGTTTTGGGAAGAACCCTCCAGTGAGAACCACTGTTGCTACATATGGTGGGGTACCAGGAAATTCGTTGGTTGAGATAGACTGCATAGCGGCAGTGGATTAAAAAATATTTAGAAAACGATAAACGGATTCCCGCCTTCGCGGGAATGAAAAAAAAATAATGGTATCATGAGCACAAGAAGAAAAGCATTAAAAACACTGTCCACTTTACCTTTGGTGGGAGGCATATTAGGTCCGAGTCTATTGACGGCCAAAGTAGCGGAAGAAATAGTAGCAAAGCCCTTGGCACGGGACTTTTTTAAAGAACTGGGCTTAAGAACCTTTATAAATGCGGCGGGCACATATACCTCGATGACCGGATCTTTGATGCATAAAGAGGTGACCAATGCGATTAGCTACGGGGCTACGGAATATGTGAATTTAGATGAACTTCATGACAAGGTAGGGGAGCGTATCGCTCAGTTGTTAGAGTGTGAATATGCTACAGTGTCTTCTGGCGCATTCGGCGCTATGACCATCGGTTTGGCGGGTATCATTTGCGGTATGGACGAGGAGAAGGTCAAACAGCTTCCCGATACTACAGGGTTAAAAAATGAGGTCATTGTACAAGAAAAACATGATATTGGGTATACTCATGCACTTATCAATACCGGATCCAAAATCGTTTCCGTCAAGTCGGCAAAGGACTTAGAAAAGGCCATTAACAAAAACACGGCCATGCTCTGGTTTTTGAATGCCAATACCGATGCAGGAGAAATTAAGCATGAAGAATTTATAGCCTTGGGCAAGAAGCATAACATACCCACTTTTATCGATTGTGCCGCTGATGTACCGCCCGTTGAGAACCTCTTTAAATTTACCAAATTGGGATTTGATCTCGTATGTTTTTCAGGAGGCAAGGGAATTCGTGGCCCTCAAAGTGCAGGCCTGCTTTTGGGAAAAAGAAAGTATATCGAAGCGGCCCGATTACACACTCCACCTAGGGGCACGACCATTGCAAGGGGCATGAAAGTCAATAAAGAAGAGGTCTTGGGCATGTTAGTGGCTCTGGAACTCTATCTCGCTAGGGATCATAAAAAGGAGTGGGAACTTTGGGAAAACCAGATTACACTGATCAGCGATAGTGCGAAATCGGTTCAAGGTGTGGAGACCGAAATTCATGTGCCCCCGCGTGCTAACCATGTGCCCAGTCTTAAAATCCGTTGGGACGAAAGCATCGTGAAAATATCAAAAGGCGATATGCGAAAACAATTGCGAGACGGTCATCCCTCTATCGAAACAGTTGGGAGCAAAGAGGAAGTGGGCATTACGACTTGGATGATGGAACCCGGACAAGAACGTATTGTGGCGAGAAGGGTCAAAGAAGTGCTTGAAAATGCGTAATATTATTGTAAGTAACATTTATCAAATGAGAACAATCCTATTTTCACTTGTCGTATTGACTTTTGTCTCCTGTAATCAAGTTGTGGAACAACAGCAAGAAACAATTGTGCAACCGGAAAAAAAAGAAGCCATTGACCCAAATTATAATCCAGAGGCAAAACTAAAAGAACTGGGTATCGAATTAAGCACTCCCTCATCTCCCGTGGCCAATTATGTCAATGCCGTACGTACCGGAAATCTGATTTTCTTGTCTGGCAAAGGCCCTTTAAAGGCGGATGGCCAAAATATCACTGGAAAAGTTGGAGCTGACTTGACCATTGAAGAAGGCTATGAGGCGGCTCGTGTTACTGGTATCAACCAGCTTTCCGTTTTAAAGGCAGAGCTGGGTAACCTCAATAAAGTAAAACGCATCGTGAAGGTCAAAGGTATGGTCAATTGTACTCCCGATTTTCCTGACCAACCTAAAGTGGTCAATGGCTATTCCGATTTGATGGTAGCGGTTTTCGGCGAGCGCGGTAAACATGCGCGTGCGGCGGTGGGCATGGGTTCTTTACCCGGCAATATTGCCATTGAGGTCGAAATGATCGTGGAGGTTACTGATTAAATAAAAGTAACAAAGATGAAAAAGGAAGCGTTTGCCAATTTACTTGTTAAGGGCATGCTGTTTTTCTTAGTCCTCTTATTTTTCTCTACCTGCAAAACCAAGGGGAACGAACCTGAATTCTTAATGCGCACGGCATTATTGGTCAATGAAGACCATACCTGGTATCAAGCATTTGTCTATTTTGGGGAAATCTTGGAAGAACGCTCTAAAGGAAGAATCAAAGTCGAACTATATCCTTCGGAACAATTGGCGAAGGAAATCGAAGCCATTCGTTTGATTCAGGCAGAAGTCATCGACATGACGACCACGGGTTCCACATTGACAAATTGGTTCGAAGTGGCCACATTTTGCGAACTCCCTTTTTTAATGCAAGATTCTTTAGATATGGCCCGGTACATCAAAGGCCCTATCGGCAAATTGATGGAGCAGGAAATGATCGAGAAAACAGGTCTACGAGCTTTAGGGCATTTTCAGCGTGGCCCTAGGCATTTGACTTCAAATCGACCGATACGTCATCCCGATGATCTAAAGGGCTTGATTATTCGGGTGCCAAATGTACCTTCTTTCGTATCGACTTGGAAGGCCCTTGGAGCAAAGCCAACACCCATGGCATTTTCAGAGGTATTCACGTCGTTGCAGCAGGGCACTATCGAGGCTCAGGAAAATCCGTTTGCGATGATTAACAATGCAGGCTTTGCCGAAGTGCAAAAATACCTTAACCTTACCGGACATGTATTGAGTTGGGTGTACCCTGTGGTCGGCGAAAAACAATTTCAAAAGCTTCCACCTGACCTTCAAGAAATTTTTTTGCAGGCAGGTAAGGATATGCAGAAATACGAGCACGCCCTTTTCCTAGAAAATGAAAAGAAGGTGCAAGAGTTATTAAAGGCCAAAGGCATGGAATTCATTGAAGTGGACAAGGACGCTTTTCAACAAAAATGTGAGAAGGCCATTTACGACAGCCTTTCCCCAGAAATGCAGAAAATCTATCACGAACTCAAAGCGGAAAAGGATGCTGCATAAAACCATTGGCCGTGTATTGAAATATGGCGCCCTTCTCAGCACTTGGGGTTTGATATTAACCGTATTACTTCAGATTTTTTGCCGTTTTACTCCGGTTGCCACTCCGTCGTGGACAGAGGAAGCGTCGCGTATTTTCTTTATCTATTCTATGTCTTTTGCCGCAGGTCTTGCTATGAAAAATGACTACTATGTTCATCTTGATATGTTCTACAATAAATTTCCACCAAGATTTCAACGCTTTTTAGTAAATGCTATACCTGTAATAACATTTTTCCTCTTTGGTATCATGGCGATTTACGCTATTCAGTTTATTATATTGGGTGTTCCCGAACAATCACCGAGTATGGGTTTCAATATGGGAATTGCGTTTTTTAGTATGTTCATTATGTCGGTCTCGATCTGTTATTATCTGTGGGTCAAAATCAGGAAGAATTATAAAAATTCCAGCCTATGATTTGGATTTTGGTTATCGTTTTCGTGGTCTGTTTGGTGCTCAGGTTTCCGATTGCTTTTTCGTTAGGCTTTGCCTGTTTGAGCTATTTATTGGTCAAAGGAACTCCCCTGATTATCGTGCCGATGAAAATGTATTCGGGCATCGATGTTTTTGTCTTGTTGAGCGTTCCTGGATTTATAATGGCAGGCAATCTTATGAACCAAGGCGGACTCACCGAAAAGATAATCACCTTTTGCAACCATTTGTTGGGCCACATTCGAGGCGGATTGTCATTGGTCAATATTGGTGCCTCTATGTTATTTGCAGGAATTTCAGGAACAGCTATTTCAGATACGGCCAGTATGGGGTCGATTATGATTCCGGCGATGAAAAAGGAAGGTTATGATACGGGATTCTCCTGCGCAGTCACTGCAGCTTCTTCTACTGTAGGCCCGATTATTCCGCCAAGTGTACCCATGATTATTGCGGCCACTTTAAGCGGGCTCTCCGTTGGGAAACTGTTTTTGGCCGGAGCACTTCCGGGATTATTGTTGGGCATCGGACTGTTGTTTACCGCCTATTTTATTTCTAAAAAGAAGAATTATCCAAAACATAAGCGAAGTAGTTTGGGTGAAGTGGCCCGTGGTTTTGTAGATACCTTTTGGTCTCTGTTAATGACCTTTATTATACTCTATGGTATCATCGGGGGTATTTTCACGCCCACGGAAGCTTCCATTATTGCGGTGGTATATGCTTTGATTATTGGGAAGTTTGTATACGGACGATTAAACTTCAAAAATATTCAGGTTGTTTTTTTAGATAGCATGAAGACCTCTGCTTCGTTGATGGTCTTGGTGGGTTTTGCCAACCTTTTTGGTTATATTTTGATAACCGAACAGATTCCGCAGACTATATCGAGTGAAATTCTAGGTTTCACGACCAATAAATATGTGGTGTTGTTGCTCATTAATTTGTTGTTGATTGTTGTAGGAACGTTTATGGAAACTATTGCCGCGCTTTTGATTCTGTTTCCAATTTTATTAAAAGTTGCCCTCGCGGTCGATGTCGACCCAATTCATTTTGCGGTAATTGCTGTTCTGAATTTGATTATCGGGCTGACAACACCTCCCGTTGGTGTATGCCTGTTTGTAGCCTCCAGTATCGGAAAAATATCGATAGGTGAAGTCAGTAAAGCCGGGCTACCGTTTTTATTGGTCAGTTTTCTGGTATTGATTTTGGTGACTTTATTTCCATGGTTTTCGTTGGCGTTGCCGAATTTGTTTATGGACTGATATACCGGTATTGATTTCTGTCTTGAAAAACCGGATAAGACCGATAGGCTTCTAAAAACATAGGTATTCAAACACCTCATAATGAAAATGATGAACGTGCCTCTTATCCTTTTAATTATATTTCTTTTCAATTTTAGCGATGACGGTAGTCCGCTTGAACCCGTTACCACGGAAGATCAAAACAACGCCTCTGAAGTGGTCGTATAGTATGCAGCCGATACTGCGGATTTTCCAAATCCCGACCGTGGATTTTATCGCTATTCGGAAACGAAGGCAAGTAATTATTTGTCGCTAGACGAGGAGGAGCTAAAAGGGTATCGCAATCCGACAACTTCTCAGCGGGCCAGTTATAGTACGGTAAGCACGTTGATTTTTCGCTATTTTGTGTTCGATACATTTTTGAACAGGCCTATTTCTCCAGAGTTTTTGGCCCTTTTAGAGGCAGACTTTGTCGCTGCGCGAAATGCAGGCGTAAAGCTGATATCTCGGTTTACGTATACCACAATATCTAATTCCGGGGATTGTCCGACCGGTTTTATTTGTCCGCCCTATGGGTGATGCCCCTAAAGATATTGTTTTCGGTCACATCGCACAATTGGGTCCGATTTTGACAAAAAATGCAGATGTAATCAATTGTGTCCAAATGGGGTTTATCGGTACTTGGGGAGAAAATTATTATACTGATTTCTTTGGTGATGCCCCTACCAATGCCAATCAAGGAAAGTTGCTAGATGAAAATTAGCAAGACCGTATCGAAGTATTGAAAGCGCTTCTGGATGCCACTCCAAAGGATATTATGATACAGGTAAGATACCCACAGATGAAACAAAGGTATGTGTACGGTATCGATGCCGGAACGGATTCCGCTCCGCTTACGGAAACGGAGGCTTTTTCGAAAACAGACAAGGCGCGTATCGGCATGCATAACGATTGTCTTTTTGCTAGTGCCGATGATTTTGGTACTTATGCGGATTATGGTAATACGGCTACACGTGATGCCATAGATATCGAAAACCTAAAGCCCTATTTTGCCGAAGACAGTAAGTATGTTATCATTGGTGGGGAGACCTGCAACGATGGTTTTAGTCCCCAGAACGATTGTGCTCCGACAGGTATGGCGGATACCGACTTAAGAGAAGTCCATTATACCTTCCTGAATGCCGATTACAACAATGAAGTGAATAACGATTGGGTAGAAGGTAGCTGTATGCAGGATATAAAAAATAATCTAGGTTATCGATTCGTGATGAAAAAGGGTACTTACCCATCTGAATTAGCGGCCAGGGAAACAATAAAACTAAGGTTAGAAATCGAGAACGTGGGGTACGCTTCACCTGTAAAGTCGAGAACCGTATGGTTAATACTTAAAAATAAGGTATCTGGTGAAATCATTATTTTTGATTTTGACACCGATATTCGAAAGTGGTTTTCACAAGTCTCACTTTCAGGTAGTTTTGTTGTTCCAGATACGCTACCAAAAGGTGATTATGAACTGTTTCTACATTTGGCCGATACCTATGAACGTATTTCCGAGCGCCCGGAATACAGTATTCGATTGGCCAATGACAATGTTTGGGAGGAGACTACGGGGTATAATAATTTACAGCATACCATGGTCATCAAATAAAAAGTTAATAAGCTAAAAACCCACATGCTCTCATTCTTCTTTTTTGTTGTTTATGAATTAAAATATGTAATCTTCTGAAACTTCTAATAAAAGTTGGTCTGTCAATATAGTTACCTACTTTTTTCTATTATTTTCATTAAATTACATTAAGCATTATTTATGGTTGCCAAAGTTTACTCGAAAGCATAGAACTTATATTTAGAATAGTAGATTCATTAAGGAATATCTCATTAAAGAGCGTGCGCTTTCTAGAACTACAATAAAAACCGAGTAATTTTTATTACCGAACCTACGACCCTATTTATTAGGATATTGAACCATGAATCGAGATGTAATACTTCTGGTGAAATTTCTCTAATCTAGAGAAGATAAAGGAATTACTAAAGTCAAATGAAGGATGAAAAAATATCCATCTAAAATCAGTTATGGTCTGCTATCAATTATTTTGATTGTATTGATAGGAAGTACAATACCATTGCTTTCTTCACCAGTGTGGACTGGTTTAATTATCAATCTCCTGCTTTTACTTTTTGTAGCACATATATTCTCCAACACCTATTACTTGATAGATGGAAAGTTTTTGCTCGTAAAATCGGGATTCATCATAAACAAGAAAATCGATATCAAAATGGTGAAAAGTATAAAGGAAACTAGCAGCCTAATAAGTGCCCCTGCATTGTCCTTCGATAGACTTGAGGTAAACTGGGGAAAATATACGGGTATTGTTATATCACCTAGAGAGAAGCTTGAATTTATCGAGCATATGACCAGTATTAACCCTCAAATCGAGGTCCTAATTAAAAAGTGACTATAAAGGTTTGAATAAACTATAAATCAAAATAAAAATATGTCCAAAATCAAGGTTGTTCTGTGTGTTTTTCTTTTTGCTGGAAGTACTTCTTATTCGCAAATCACATATGAACTAAAGGAAAATATATCCTATTATGACACGGCTTCCCAAACCTCCGATGTCTATCTAAAAGAACGGTGCAAGCTTGATGTCTATTACCCAAAAGATATTACGAATGTTTCCACAGTGGTTTGGTTTCATGGTGGTGGCTTAGAGAATGGTGAAAAACATATTCCCGAAGGGTTATTGGAAAAAGGAGTTGTGGTGGTTACGGTAAATTATAGAATGCATCCGAGAGTAAAACATCCTGTTTATATTGAAGATGCGGCTGCAGCAGTTGCTTGGACCTTTAAAAATATTGAAAAGTACAACGGAAACCCCAAAAAGGTTTTTTTGACGGGCCATTCCGCAGGAGGCTATCTTGCCAATATGGTCGGCCTTGATAAAAGTTATCTACAAAAACATGATATCGATGCTAACAATATTGCAGGCCTGATTCCTTTAAGTGGACATGCCATTACCCATTTCACTATCCGCCGAGAAATGGGCATCGAAGGTAAGCAGCCCATTATCGACAAATATGCACCGCTGTTTCATGTACGTAAAGATGCGCCTCCCATGTTATTGATTACAGGCAATCGTGAACTGGAACTTTTGGGCCGCTACGAAGAGGTCGCCTACATGTACCGGATGCTAAAAGTAGTCGAACACTCTGATGTCGAATTGATGGAGTTGGATGGCTACGGGCATAATATGGTATATCCCGCTATACCCTTGCTTTTGAATTTCGTCGAAGAGAAAACACGCCAGAACCAACCTTGATCATGTTCGACGTCTATATCAAAAATTGACTCTAACTTCCTTTTAAAGCATAAAATATATTTATATATAACTTAAAAAATATAAATAATAATATATGAAATAGATTTTCGAAATTTGTTGTCAACATTAAAAATAGAACGAACATGGCAAACAGCACGGTACTTCAAAAATCTAATTCAGGTAAGGTAAACAAGGCATTAAAGGTCGCGGTAGCAGAAGGTGACGGTATCGGACCTGAAATTATGGCGGCCACCTTAAAGATACTGAAAGTTGCAGGGGCCAATATTGAACCTGAGTTCATAGAACTCGGCGAGAAAGTGTACTTGTCGGGGAACAGTGCCGGTATCGAGCAAAAGTCATGGGATGTCATAGGTCGGAACAAACTGATTCTAAAGGCACCCGTAACGACACCTCAAGGTAAAGGGTATAAGAGTCTCAATGTCACCTTGAGAAAATCATTGGGCCTGTATTCCAATGTTCGTCCGGTCAACGCCCTTCATCCTTTTGTTAAAACACACTTTCCTGATATGGATGTGGTCATCATTCGCGAAAATGAAGAAGATCTATATGCCGGTATCGAGCACCAGCAAACACAAGATGTGGTGCAATGCCTTAAACTGATTACCAGACCCGGTTGTGAACGTATAGTACGCTATGCTTTTGAGTATGCGCAGGCTTACGGAAGAAAGAAGGTAACCTGTATGGTCAAGGACAACATTATGAAACTGACCGATGGACTCTTTCATCAGGTATTCAAGGAAATTGCGTTGGAATACCCTGAGATCAAAAACGAATCACAGATTATCGATATAGGTTCTGCAAAATTGGCGGCGCATCCGGAAGATTATGATGTCATCGTCACTTCTAATCTGTACGGAGATATCATTTCAGATATCGCAGCCGAAATAGCAGGTTCAGTAGGCATGGGAGGATCGGCCAATATTGGAACCAATGTGGCCATGTTCGAAGCCATACACGGTTCGGCTCCCGATATCGCAGGTCAGAAAATAGCAAACCCGTCGGGACTAATCAACGCTGCTGTGTTGATGTTGTCCCATGTGGGCCAGTTGGAAATTGCCGATAAGATCAAAAATGCTTGGTTGACCGCGCTTGAAGAGGGCTATCATACGGCGGATGTCTATCATGAAAGTATCAGCAAGAAAAAGGTCACCACCGACGAATTTGCCAATGAAGTCATCGCAAGACTTGGACAAAGCCCGAAAAAACTACCAATTAGCAAGCTTATAGAAGGTTCAGGTACCATAAACATGAAAGCGTACCATCGGCCCCAAGCCAAAAAAGTTTTGGTAGGCGTAGATGCATTTATTGATTGGCAAGGTTCGAATCCCCAGGAAATTGGCAACACCATATCCACAATCAATGCCTATAACCTGAAGTTGAAAATGATTACGAACCGTGGGGTCAAGGTATACCCAAAAGGTTTGAAAGAGACCTATTGCACCGATCATTGGCGTTGTAGGTTCGTAGCCATCGATGCCGAGATAAAAAGTGAAACACCGGTATACAAACCGGTAAACTACGAACAAGTGGTGGCGTTGCTTTCTAAGTTGCACAGCAAAGGCTTCGATGTCATCAAAACCGAGAACCTTTACGAATTCGATGGCAAAAGAGGTTTTTCATTAGGACAAGGAGAATAAAACTATGAAAGAGAATCGATAAAAAAAGTCTTGAAACTGGCGGAATATCCCCCGCAGCTTGGCCCCTGTGATCGCCGGTTTCTAGACTTTTTTTTATCGTCTAGATTTGTGCTTTGCTTTAAGCTTTTTGATAGGATGTGCCTGCATTTTGAACTTCCGAAATCGTTCTATTTCGAAATCTGATTTCCGTTAAAGCCTATTTCCTTGGCAAATGGCTTCAAGATATGAAGCCGTTAAGATACTTACTGTTCGACGCGTCAGAGCAATTTTTTCATGAAAATTTTGTGCAATGACCCAAATTTTCCAGTTATTTTGAACGGAAGTGATAGGATAATCCGGATAAAGCGTTTGTACCACGGAAGTCATAAACGGAAGCGTTATGTCTTGGCCGGAAGCCGGTACCTTATCGATTTCTGGATAATAGCGAAGTAACCCCATCTTCCATTAATATTCAGATACGACTCGGTTAGGATGGAACCAGGCCTGGTTCGCCCACTTATAGGGTACGCCATAACCCTTCAGAATTCCTGGTGCACCCATGCGCTGTATAGCTTGAAAAGCTAAGGTATCTACTTTTACATCGATATAGGGCATCAGATAGGCACCGCTTTTCAAAAGGGCATTTTGCACGTTTCTGATAGACACCAACAAGGGATTTTTGCCTTCCGAGATTGCCGTAGCGGCCAACGCTCCCGCAGCTTGGCCAATACCCAAAACAACTGGTTGTAAGCGCGTGGCTCCGGTTACGATGTTCGAAACACTGATGTTCTTTTCGGCTACAATAAAGTTCTCAATAGATTCCGGGATCAAGTCACCCCAAGGGAATAGTGTAACTCGGCACGCGAATGTTGATAAAAGCGATTTCAGGGGTCCCTTCTGGATTTTTATCGCGATGATGGTCGATGGGGTAGTCACCGAGTGCAATTCCGGTTTTGTAAAGGTTAAAGTGATAGGCCCTTTCCAGACGATCGACGGTCAGAAAAACCTTTCCTTTAATTCGTCTCCCTTCACGGTCATAGGGAATCATAGGGAAATTGTCCTCGGTCGGGAATTCTTCGGCGACCCGCAGGTTTTTAAAACCCAGTTCGTTTTGAATGTAGTAGACAAACCCTTTTGTAAAGGCCTTTGCTCCTCCGTAATGTTCGCGTAGTTTTTGCCGAAACTCGCCCCAGATACCAGATGGCATTTCGTGGTTACCGTCAATGGCGGAAACGCCTGCAGAGGTCAACATGCCGCCTAACGAGGGTGTTAGCCTCAATAATTTGTACTTTAGTTCCCATACGTGCGGCCTGTATGCCTGCGGATGTTCCGCCCGCACCACCATCTATAATCAAGATATCTACTTGGTTTTGGGCCTGCAGCACACAAAAGCCTAGGAAACAAAAGAGTACTGTGAAAAATTGTTTTCCCATACCTGTTTTACGAGATTAGCACTGAATTCATTCAAACGTATTCAGTGTCTTAATTTACAAAAAGGCATTGAATTTTGAGGGGCCTAAAAAAGCTTCATTATAAAAGCAGTTAAGGAAGAGAAAGTGTTTAGAGAGCCATTTTCGATAAACGTATATATATCATCGTATATCATCGTTTAAAACATCATCGAAGTAGCAACGACTTGATTTTGAGGGAAGTTCATCGAATATTTAGGAATCTATGACGGCTATTCTAGTATTTTAAGTAATTTGGGTGAAAATTCCTACTCATGCATAACTACATTGTTCTTTTTTCTTTTTTTGCTATTTGCTTTGCTATCGGTTGTTTACTGACCATTTTTCTTACGAATGACCGCTAGTATTCGATTCCTAAACTTTCTTATAATGACTATTGAGAGAAGAAGGTTTAGTGTCATACAGTTTGGTAAGCGACCACAAAAACCTTCTAATGTTTCTAATCCATCTGCTACCTTTCTTAGGTACTAGTTTTGCCAAAGTCAAAAACTTCTTTAATTCCATCCACTTCTAGTAACAACGAAACCATTTTTGTATTAACTTACTTTGGTTAAAAGTCAAGGTGATAGTATCTCGTTATTGTTCCAAATACATAAGGCTATATAGAAAGTGGTGTCCTCTTTAAAAGGGTAGTACAACTGTTTGCGTAAAAAGCAATGTATATTTTTTGAAATCACTATTTATATAAGTGAATCAATAGTGACAGTATGTTTGAATCGTGGCCGTAAGATTTGAAGTTCAACTTAAAAATAATTAAAAATGAAATCAACTAGAAGATCTTTTATTAAAAAGACTGCCGTTGCCAGTTCGGCTGTAATCGCTGCGCCGACTATAGTGTCGGCAAGTGTCTTTGGTGCCAACGACCGCATCAACGCTGCAGTTCTAGGTGTTAATGGCCGTGGTAAAAGCCATATCGAAAGTCTAATGGCACAGGATAACGTTCGCGTTCATACGTTATGTGATCCCGATATGAACCTTTTGAAAGAAAGGCAGCAAACCTTTAAAGAAACCTACGATAAAAAAGTAAGGTTAGAGCAGGATCTTCGCCGTGTTTTTGATGACAAAGATATCGATGTGGTCAGTATTGCATCGCCAAACCATTGGCATGCCCTTTCCGTGATATGGGCATGTCAGGCCGGTAAAGATGTCTATGTCGAAAAACCAGGTTCGCACAATATTTGGGAGGGCCGTAAAATGATCGAGGCTGCCGAAAAATATGACCGAATCGTACAGCATGGTGTACAGCTGCGAAGTTCCCCCGCGGTCAACGAAGCTATTCAACTGATGCGCGATGGCTATATTGGTCGTGTCTACATGGCACGTGGTTTGGTTTTTCGTTGGAGGCCGAGTATCGGCGATAAGGGCACTTCCCCAATTCCACCGGGCATCGATTACGATTTATGGACGGGCCCAGCTCAAAAGCGACCCTTCACCGAAAACTTGGTGCACTACAATTGGCACTGGCATTGGGATTATGGTAATGGCGATGTGGGCAACCAAGGTATTCATGAGACCGATCTTTGTATGTGGGGGCTCGATGTTGGCCTTCCCACAAAGATTACATCTATGGGCGGTAAATTCCTTTGGGACGATGCCAAAGAGGTTCCTGAGGTATTGACATCAGTGTATAACTACCCTGAGGAGAGGAAAATTATACAATTTGAGGTACGCCCCTGGTGTACGAACGAGGAGAGCGGGGCCACGGTCGGCAATATTTTTTACGGGGAAAAAGGTACCCTGGTCGTAGATGGGTATGACAAGTATAAAACGTATTTGGGCAAAGATAGAACCCCTGGCCAGTCGGGTAGCGATGGCGGAAAGGCCGCATCGGGTATGGACCGCGGTGCCGGAGGTACCACAGGTCATTTTGCCAACTTTATCGAAGCCGTGCGTAAACGCGATAAAACGATATTGAACGGCCCTATAGAAACTGCGCATCTCTCCTCAGGTTTGGCACATTTGGGTAACATTGCCTACCGAACGGAGCGTGTGCTCACTTTTGACCCGAAGAAGGAGAAGTTTGTCAACGACCCTGAAGCGGATAAAATGCTAAAACGCGATTATCGTGCAGGGTTTGAGGTACCCGAGAATGTATAGGTAAAACTGAACTTCAGTTGTGATACTGCAAAAGACACCAACTACAACAGTTGGTGTCTTTTTGTTAGTTAGAGAGGAAAAACGAGATGAATCTTCGGAATATTGTTTAAAGAAATATAACTAGATTAATCGCTTGAAATTTTATTAGGGAGATATGATCAATGATTCTATTCCTAGGTTGTCGCCAATAAAACACAAAATTTAATGCACAGAGAATTTGAATCAGAAAGATTATTGATAAGGCCAACTTTAGAGCAAGATGCTGAATTAATTTATCAATTAATGAATACTCCAAAGTTCATCAAATATGTTGGAGATAGAGAAATTAATTCAATTGAAGATGCTGAAAAATATATTCATATTAAAATGCTCCCACAATTAAATGCTCTTGGATATTCAAGTTATTCTTTAATTTCAAAGGCTGAGGGTGCAAAAATTGGCACATGCGGACTTTATGACAGAGATGGAGTAGATGGAATTGATATAGGATTTGGCCTTTTACCTCAATATGAGGGATTAGGGTATGCTTATGAGTCAGCATATAGATTAATAAAAGCTGCTTTTGAAGAATTTGAACTTGAGGAAATTAAAGCAATTACATCAAAAGAGAATATGTCTTCCCAACGACTTTTAGAAAAATTAGGGTTGGAAATGGTAGGTACAACAAAGCTACCAAATGAAGATGATGAAATATTACTTTACATGATAAAGAGGAAAACTGGCTACAACAAAAAATAAACGCCATTAGAGCGGACGTTTATTCGAAACGCCAAAATCACGAGATGAAAGAATAATTCATCGAAATAATTAAAAACCAATAGCTGGTTTGTTTTGAAGAAGACCGCAATGGGGACTATCAGGATTATGTGTTTGTGTTGAAAAACATTGAAGCAATTCCTAGTGAAAATAAAAATATAAGCCAGTAATTCGGGATTACATACAACTCTAGCGAGGGAATATTCATTGATTCGTGATGCATTTCCTTTTGGGGAAATTATCGGAAAATGGGCATTCCTTCCGATAATCTTAATTGAGTGGATTTTGGTTCTGCGCATACAACCGTTGTAAAACCTCTAGATATGTCAAAATTTTGCTTGCTTTACTTAAATGAGAAGTAAATTTCAGAAAACTTAAACTTTAAATTAAATAATTATGGTAAAATTAATCGTATTGTATGGTCATCCAGTAGATTCTGCTGCTTTTGAGGCTTACTATTCCGAAACACATCTTCCTATTGCATCTAAAATTCCAGGTGTAAGCCAAATTGAACTCACAAAGTTCATTGGAACACCGGATGGAGGCAACCCCTCACAGTATAGAATGGCCGAACTGTATTTTGATTCAATCGAAGAATTGCAAAAGCAAATGGCTTCTGCTGAAGGACAAGCTGCCGTAAGCGATATTCCTAAGTTCGCAACTGGTGGTGTTGACGTAATGATTGGAGATGTTCAAAGCTAACTCTGATTAGATTCAAGAATAAGACGCTCTCTAAACTATAGTTCCGATTAAAGGCAACCTTCTTATCGTGTCTTTGGTCCATCTATACGGAGAATTCGTAAAAAATATGAGAATCTTACTGCGCGCAAGAAATACTATGGGTACAGCGGGGTTCATGGTTACGTCAAAGGTTGGCGTGTAGAAGTAATTTTAAACCCAAGGATACGGCTCTTTACTACCGATCGTTCTAAAGAAAGTGTTTTTCCCTAAAAATCTTTACACTACGCATAGCATGAGTGTTAAAGCTAATTTTGAATATGAATAAATCAAAAATCTTATATGTAGTCATACTGTTACTATTTGGATGCATTGCATGTAAAGAACCAAAACTAACAGAAACAATTGAGGTATCGGAATTGACGATAGCTACGATACATAAGGCTTATCAAGAAGGGAACTATACTAGCCATCAATTGGTTAATGAGTATTTGCAGAGAATTAAAAATCAGGATAGTATCCTAAACTCAATTACAACAATAAATCCAAAGGCACTTGATATCGCCAAGGCACTTGATGAAGAATATCAGCAAAAAGGTACCCTGCGCCCGTTACACGGAATTCCAATCATCGTAAAGGATAACATTAATACCGAAGGACTTCCAACTACAGCAGGAGCGCTGGCCTTAAAGGATTTCATTCCTGATGAAGATGCTTTTATAATCAAAAAGCTTGTTGCCGCCGGTGCGATAGTCATAGCTAAATCAAATATGGCCGAATGGGCCTTTAGCCCAATGCATACTGAAAGTTCAATAGCAGGAACGACAAGAAACCCATATAATTTGGCCTATGTTCCTGCAGGCTCAAGTGGGGGAACTGCTGCTTCCATCGCTGCCAATTTTGGTACGATCGGACTTGGGACGGATACTGGAAATTCTATAAGAGGGCCTTCCTCTCATTGTGCCCTGGTAGGTTTCCGTACTACGCTGGGATTAGTGAGCAGAAGTGCCATTGTGCCGCTCTACTTGAGAAATGATGTGGTCGGCCCCATGGGCAGGACGGTAGAAGACGCTACTAAAGTGTTGGAAGTTATTGCAGGGTATGATTTAGAAGACCCCCTGACCAAAAACTCAGAAGGCAAAATACCCACCAACTATAGTCAGTTTCTCTTGAAAGATGGGCTTGTTGGTGCTAGAATAGGTGTGCTTAGGGAGCTAAGTGACGATAACCCACATCCAGAAATCAAATCTTTGTTTCAAAAGGCACTTTCCCATCTCGATTCATTGGGCGCCATAGTGATTGATTCTGTAGTTATTCCTGATTTCTCGGTATTAAGCCAGGATCAATGGTGTATGTCTTTCCGCGACGATGTTAAAACTTTCCTCGCCGACTATGTAAAAATTGATTCTTTAAAATCTATAGAGGACATCATTCGAGTAGGGACGAATTCTGATTTCGCTAGGTTGAGACTGGAAAGAAATGCAGCCAACAGAGGCAGATGGAAAAACCCAGAAATTCCATGCTTAGATGCCTACACGGATTCCAGGCGTATTGCGTTTCGTGAAGCCATTGAAAACATCATGGATTCCTTAGAATTAGATGCCATTGTGTATCCCTCTTGGAATCATCCACCGGCCAGGGTCGATTTCTTCGAGGAGGAATACAAAGGCGACAACAGTCAGATTATAAGCCCGCATACCGGTCAGCCTGCTTTCACGGTTCCAATGGGTTTTACAACTAAAAACTTACCGGCCGGATTGCAATTTTTGGGTAGGATGTATGATGAGCCAACATTAATTAGATTGTCTTACGCTTATGAACAAGGAACAAAACATAGAAAAACACCTGATTTTCGAAAGGCTAGAACAAAACAAAAAATGTATTAAAACAGCTGTTTATTAGGGCTATTAGGGGCGTGCAGCTACAAAACCGATTAATATACCTATGAGAAAATTTTATTTTATTTTACTTACTATTTTATTTTCATGCCATACAAATGATAAGAATAAGATTGTAAATCCTTCAGATTATTTGAATCATATAAAGACAGAACTTAAAGACGAATGGCCAAAAAACAGAACTATTAATTTAGTCTTTCATGGACATTCTGTTCCTGCAGGGTATTTCAAAACACCATTTGTTAACACTTTAGAATCATATCCTTTTCTAGTATTGAAAGAATTAAAAGCAATTTATCCGCATGCGGTGATTAACATAATAAATACTTCTATCGGCGGAGAGAATTCAATAAGCGGTGAGAAACGTTTTAAATCAGATGTATTGAATCATAAACCAGATGTGCTTTTTATCGACTATGCATTAAATGACAGAAGTATAGGACTTGATAAGTCTCAGGAAGCTTGGAGTCGTATGATAAGTAAAGCTCTAAAAGAGGATATTAAGATTATACTTTTAACACCTTCTCCCGACCAAAGAGTTAATATTCTTGAGCCTAATAATGAATTAGAGCAATATGCAGAACAGATTAAACGATTATCAAAAGAAAAAGGGATTGGTTTAATCGATAGCTATGAATTATTTAAGAACAAGGTGGTTTTGGGTGATGATATCTCCATCTATATGTCACAAGTGAATCATCCAAATAAAAAAGGACATCAATTAATTACTAATGAAATTATCAAGTATTTTGAATAGCATGTGCCCTAACAACCTGTCCTATGAAAAGCCCTGTATGCTAACCGTCACTGGTAAGTATTAGAAAAATTGTAAATTTATTGGAATGGGATTCGCTATTTTAAAGAATATAATTGACTGACTAATCGATAAAATGCCATGGCCAGTTCATATTTAAACAATCAAACTGAAATCTATTTCTTGCATGGAACTAGTATCAATAGTACAGTTTGGAATCAATCAGTAGTACAATCAATCGGGGAATTATTTGGATATAACCCTAATCGGGGGGGATACTTGAAATTAGTTGATTGGAGTGGGGCAAATAATACAAAAGCGAGAAAGGATACTTGTGAAGGATTGTTAAAGGAAATAGATCATCGAAAGAATAAGTTAAAAAACACACCTCGAAAAATCACCCTTGTGGGCCATAGTCATGGAGGGTCAATAGTTCTCCATGCCAGCAAAGAAATTAGGGATATCCTAGGCCCAGAATCACAGATTAATATCTTGAGTTTAAATACACCAAATGTTATTGTAAGACTGATGAGGTTACTCCCCGAGGAGGTTATAATAAAACAGGAGTGCTATTCCAAGACGGTGAAAGAAAGAATTGGTTTGGGAAACCCATAGGAGGGGAATATTCAAGTAAAAAAGACATGGGTAGCGGAAAAGAAGATTCCACAGATTGGGAATTCGACTCGGCATTAATCAATCTTGAATACAAAGACCAGTATAGATTTAAAGGTTTAAGCCCGAGGACTCATTGGATTAGCCATCGTGGCTGGTTAGAAAAGAATGTTAATCAGTGGTTGCCAAAACTAAAGGACGAGATGTGCTTTCTGCCAAATACAAAAATCAATCATTCTCAAAAATAGCCCGAATTCTCTAGTTCTGACTGGTACCTAAAAATGGGAGGAGGTCACAAAAAACTCTAGTTTAGTGCGCTAGAGTTGCTAATTATAATTTTTTCACCAAACTAACTGATTACATGAGATACTTCGTATTACTATTATTCCTCTACTTTTTCACCTTCACATGTTACGCTCAGGCAGAAAGCGCTCCTAAAGAAAATAATGCACTGGCAACCAATGCCTACCAAGATTTGGTCATACTCTTCAAAGCGTGGCGCACCTACGAAAAACCGCCCTTGCGAAATGGCGCACCAGACTATACTGCCGAAACCTTTAAAAATAGAAAACCCGAATTTGAACGTTTGCAAGGGCAATTACAAGCTATCGATACCACTGCTTGGTCGATTCCAAACCAGGTAGATTGGATGATTGTTTGGGCCGAAATGAACGGCTACGATTTTAATGAACGTATTTTAAAACCATGGGTGCGCGATCCGGCCTTTTATAAATCCGTATGGTCCTATAAAAGCGACGTACCGGCCCATGAAGGGCCTACCCATCATGCGGCCTTAGAACTTTGGGCGTATGGTTTTCCCTTGTCCGCCAAAGAACGGGAGCGTTTTATTTCGGAACTAAAAGTAATTCCGTCACTGAACGAGCAGGCGAAAATCAACTTGACCGGTAATGCCAAAGATTTATGGATTACAGGCATTCGCGATATTCAGGAACAAAGCGAGGTGTTGGAAAAGTTGGAAGTCCGTACCGACTTAAAAGGAGATTCAGAGCTGATTTCCGCTATCGAGGCCGCTTTGGCCTCGACCGATGACTTGGTCACTTGGTTGCAAACGGCTGCGCAATCAAAAACCGGTCCCTCGGGAATCGGCAAGGAAAACTATACTTGGTATCTTCAAAATGTACACTTGGTGCCATTGACCTGGGAGCAAGAAGAAATGATTCTCAAGCGCGAATTGGCCCGTGCGTGGTCGTCACTCAAATTGGAGGAACATCGCAACCGAAACCTCCCCGAGCTGATTGCCGCTGATTCGCGCGAAGCCTATACAAAAATGGCTGAAGCGGCCACTCAAAGTCTGATGGCCTTTTTGAATCAGCAAGATATTGTGACCGTAAAACCTTATTTCGAACCTGCGTTACGGGAACACTTAGGTCAGTATGTGCCCGAAGAAAAGCGTAACTTTTTTTTGATTGGTGAACATTACGACCCACGACCGCTGTATTCCCATTTTTACCATTGGTTTGAATTGGCCCGTATGGAGTACGAACCCAACGCAAGTGAGATACGAAAAGGGCCGTTGTTGTACAATATTTTTGATTCAAGAAACGAAGGAACCGCTACGGCGGTCGAAGAACTGTTTATGCAGTCGGGTCTGTACGATGATAGTCCCCGAACTCGGGAAATCGTCTACATCATGATTGCCCAACGGGCGGCTCGGGGTCTGGGCTCGCTCTATGCCCATGCCAACGAAATGACGATGGAAGAGGCCGGGGGTATCCATTCCGAATACACGCCTCGCGGTTGGATGAAAACCGAAAAAGAACTGCTTATTTTTGAACAACATTTGTATTTACGGCAACCGGGTTATGGCACCAGCTATATTACCGGGAAGTATCTATTGGAGTATGCGATGGCGGACTACGCCAGAATTCACGAATTGCGAAAACAACCCTTTGTGCTCAAAGAGTTCTTTGATGAACTGAACCGTATAGGGAACATCCCGATTAGCCTTGGGCATTGGCAAATGACGGGGTCTAAAAGACATTTGGAGGATATTAGAAACTAAAAAACATCGTAGTATCTCATGGCAAATAACAAACTCATTGTAAATGAACGGCAAACCGACCTTGGCAACTTTATGGTGGGTAGGCTGTTGCCCTTCCGAAAAAAGCGACAGGTAGGCCCTTTTACCTTTATTGACCATATGGGGCCGGCAAAACTGGGCAACGCCAACTATGTTGATGTAGATCAGCACCCCCATATCGGCCTCAGCACCTTGACCTATCTCTTCGAGGGCGAAATAGCGCATCGAGACAGTATCGGAAGTGTTCAAGTGATTACTCCGGGCGACGTTGGTTTTATGACCGCGGGAAGCGGTGTGACCCATACCGAACGAACGCCCATTGCGAGACGGGGCAAAGAAACCTTCGTGATGCACGGCTATCAAATCTGGGTCGCACTGCCCAAAGAGCAAGAAGAGATGGCACCTCGGTTTGATTATTACCCAAGTACCGACATACCCACATGGCAAACCGACGCACTTCAATTCAAACTAGTGGCGGGCAAGGCCTTTGGTAGGTCGACACCATTACAAGGGTACTCTCCCTTATTTATGGTAGATATCTACTCCGAAAAAGCTACCGCCTTGAACCTCGAAGGGCAACTGAAGGGTGAGGTCGCCTTTGTTATCGTAAAAGGTGCTATTAGCGTTCAAGATGAAAAAGTGGAAGCTGGACAAATGCTGATCAGCAAGACCGATGACCAATGTGAGATCTATTTAGATGAAGACACCCAACTCTTACTTTTTGGAGGCGAGCCACTACCCGAGGAACATTACCTGTTGTGGAATTTTGTATCGCATAGTAAAGAACGCTTGCAACAAGCCAAGGAAGATTGGAAGAATAAAAAATTTCCAAAAGTACCTGGGGATGAGACGTATATTCCTATTCCAGAAATACAGGCAAAGACTAAGGGCTAGATTTATTTTGGCAGCATTTTAGTTTCCTGTTTTGGCAAATGGCCATTGGTGATATTCCGTCTGAAGTTCTTTGACCTTGTCTGGGTACTGACCGGCCAAATTGGTCATTTCAGTGGAATCTTTTTTAAGGTTCACAAGAAACAATTTGTCCTTTTCCGGGTCTAATTCGCCTTTGTTGGAGCTATCTTGGGGGTCGCCGATTAATTTCCAATCATCTTTGCGAATGGCCCAAGAACCATTGTTCTGCCAGATAAAACCGTTGTGGGCCGAAGGTGATTTTTCACTTTTAATGATTGGCAAAAGGCTTTTTCCTTCTAGATTATCGGGTACTTCGATACCGCATAAATCTGCTATGGTCGGAAACCAATCGATGTTCAATGCCATCTGGTTTCTAGTTTCGTTTTCTGGCAATTGGCCTTTCCAGCTTATAATGGCCGGGACCCGAATACCGCCTTCGAAGAGACTGAATTTGGCACCACGGAAGGGCCCTGCACTACCGCCTCCGCCAAAAGTGCGTTCTTCTGTAGAATACCCATGATCGGACTGAAAGATAACTACGGTATTTTCTCGGATATTGAGTTCATCCAGTTTTCCGAGAAGTTGACCGATTCGTTCATCGATGGTGGTGATAAAAGCGGCATATTCTTTTCTTGGCGATTCGAGGTTTTTATAATGCTTCCGCCATTTTTCATCGGGTTGTAAGGGATAATGCGGCAAATTGATGGCATAGTAGAGAAAGAAAGGGTCCTTTTGATGTGTTTCGATAAATTCCTCGGCTTGGGCTTCCATCAAATCTGGAAAATATTGGCCATCGCGCCATATTTCCTCTCCATTTTCCCAAAGGTCATGTCGATTGGGGCCGTTCCAATAGAAAAAGTGGGAATAGTTATCGATACAACCACCCATATGTCCGAAGGAGGAATCAAAACCTTGCCCGTTGGGCATGGTTTCGGGGGTATAGCCCAAATGCCATTTACCAACTTGACCAGTGGAATAGCCGGCCTGTTTCATCATTTCCGCGATCGTAAAGCGATCTGTTGGCATCCCTTCTTTGCCCTTTGAAGATGAAGCATTCCCCGGAAGTCCCGCAGCATGAGGATTCATACCGGTTAACATCGATGCGCGGGAAGGGGAGCATACCGATGCGGCTGCATAGAACTGTGTAAACCGAACACCCTCTTTCGCCAACTTGTCCATATTGGGGGTATAGAGGTCTTCTGAACCATAACAGCCCAAATCGGCCCAGCCTTGATCATCGGTCAAGATTACGATTACATTGGGTTTTGACGACTCCGTTTTTTGACCATAGGCAACAGCTATTAATAGCAATAGGAAAATCAAGATTCGACGTGATTTCAAACTTACATTCAGTTTCGATGACACCATTATTTCGTGTTTAGTTTAGGGTTTAATTTACCAAAAGATGGCTCATTTTAACCCGTCCTACATTTTAATCTAAAGTAGTTGAATTTACCTTAGATCTTCCTTTTTTTGTTTCCACCGAAGCTTCGGGGCTAAAGGATGAAAGAAAGATTTGCACGGTTCCCCCTTCAGGGTTGAGGTAATCCCGAGGCTTCGGGAATGGAAATCGACACAAAATGTACGACTGGTTCATAATTTTATTTCAAGCTTTTCCAAACTTCTAGCAAAGCTCTCGGTACATGAAAACAACCCTTCCATTTGCCGCCTTTGAGATTCAACAATACGTCACCTTGGCGATTGAGGTAGCCGTACCATTCGCCGCCGTTTTTTTTATCCCGGAAATGGTTCCATGTGTATTCATGAATTTTTTCGAACCATACCGCGGCTTTCGGACTTTGGTTATAGGCATAGATTTTGGCCAGGACAACTAGCGTTTCAAGATGTACCCACCAGAGTTTTTGGTCGTGTTCCAGCTGTTGGGGCGGATGGCCTTTAAAATCCATAAAATAGAAAATCCCTCCATGTTTTTCATCCCAGCCATGTTCCAATTGTTGGAACATGATTTTCTCAGCTTTTGTTATAAGGTCTTTATCATTTTTACGGATACCAAGATTCATTACGAACCACATGGCCTCAATGGCGTGCCCGGGATTCAATAGTCTTCCTTCAAAACTATCGACGAATTCTCCGGTGTTAGAAATATTTTCCAAAACCAATCCGCTTTCCTTATGATAGAATTTGTTTAAAATAAGCTCGATAACGGAATCGGTCACTTTTTCAACTTGCTCGGTACCCAGCAAATGTTCCAATTCTAAGGAAAGGTTACAAAGAATCATCGGAAGTGCAAAATTCTGTAGATTACGCGTGCCGGGATAAATCTTGTTGAATTCCCCCTTCGGATTTTCTTGCCGTTTTAAAATATTTTCAAAGGTGGTCTTTGCGATTTGCGCATACCGCTCTTTTGGTTCGATTTGGTATAATGTGCCAAAGGCCATCGCGGCAAAACAGTCCGAAAAAATATTATACGGTTGTACCAAAGGTTGCCCTTCTCGGTTTAGGGAAAAATACCAATTGCCCTTCGGATCACGACCGTACTTTTCCAAGAAATCGGCGCCCAACAAAGCCATGTCTTTCCATTCCTGTTTTGGCTCTACTTCTTGAAAGAGTTTGGCAAACAACCAGACTTGTCTTGCCTGCAACCAGATAAACTTATCGGTATCGAAGACTTTTCCGGTTTCGGTGAGGCATGTAAAATAGCCCCCGTGTTCTGCGTCAGGAGAATTGCTTTCCCAGAATGGGATGACCTCTTTTAGGAGTTCGTTTTTGTATAGTTCTACGTAGTGTTTCAATTACTGAAATCTTTTATTGTCATTCCAGCAAAGGCGGGAATTTGTTTATATGTATGCTTAAGGCTCCTCTACTTTTTCAGGGAGGGAATGAATTCCGCTATTGCGGAAGCAAGGGGAGGTAAAGCCTGAGCCTTTGGTTTAAAGCTAAGCTACGGTTCTTGTAGCCAAAGCTTGCATTTTCAACCCCTTCGTCTTCCTAGC
>RCND010000080.1_pt1 | contig 49782 bp, 76 predicted proteins | sample 2041351 | NCBI WGS metagenome assembly RCND01 (sample SAMN09708230, study PRJNA481090) | Marine sediment metagenome, whole genome shotgun sequencing project. | biome: marine sediment; feature: ocean; material: sediment; isolation source: Sewage treatment plant 12B marine sediment (STP12B) ... | reverse complement strand
TATTCAAGTCTCTGTCTCTGCACTCTGCATTGAACAAATAAAAAAATACACTCTGCATTTAGCTAAAGGACTCTTCACCTAAAAATTACATTTGGCGCTCTGCACGCCAGAAAAGTTCGCAATAAAAAAAGGCCACGACCAAAATCGTTACCTTAAAGGGATACAAACAGCACCAACATGTGCACAACCCTTCCACAGCCCCTAGAGCCCGTCAAGAGTAAATGGGTCCATCCCAGTCTCTGCGGATACCTAGAAAAGGGTAGCGGTGTACCCCTAAAAGAGTACAGGAATCCATTCTCAAGTGCGTTTTAAAAGTAGCTGCCATGAGGGTGCTGCCGGCAGTGGGAAACGAACTTCCTCACCACCGTGTGCACAGACCGGAAGGATGCAGCTCGTACTAAAAGTGGATGCGTACTCCACGGAGCTGTCCATCAGTGACCCAGAGAGTGTCGCTACCTACCTGACATTCAAGGTCCTTGGAGATCATCCAAGGGAAGATGAAGTATAGATCCCTTAATAGGTCTCTGCACAGACCTCTTATTTTGATCTCTGTATTAGGTATCTGCACTGTCCTCTTAGTTTGGGGCTCAAATATATCCCAGTAAGTGAGATGCAATAGTACAAAGTCGGGCACTTTTGGAAAGTGTATTTCCCGAATAGCCTTGACCAGCATGTCGCCTAGATTGTCAGTTTGTGCCTTCAACATTTCTCTTCCGTTCTTCCTCCCACATCCACTTAGGGTTTCCCGTCAGCTCTTTCTCCTGTATTTGCAATAATTTGTATAGCTCTATCGTCCCATAGTTCTATCATACCATAATCTTTAGCGTGCGTTATTGGTAACACCTGGCCGATGTGCTCCTGACACCACCGCTCAATAACCTCGAACACTATCCCGCCAACCTGCAAACCGTGTGGAGCTACCCTTGCCGTCATGATGCGAACTTCCCGTCCCTCATGCAGCCAGCGCTTTACTCTATCAACCATCTTGGGAATCGGGGCACCGATGTGCTCTTCGCCTACCCAACCATCATACTCAGCTAAAGTTCCGTCTAAATCTACTCCGTACCAACCCATTAGCTACCCGCTTTCTTTGTTGTGATTTCTTTTAGAGCGTGTACGTAACGCCCAGACATTCACACCCACGATTAAAATATTCAGTACTGATAACCCAATCAAGATACTAGTGGTGGTCATGTATTCCTCAGTGGCTGGAGAAGCCAGACTTTGCTTTCCATTTCGTAAGCGTGGCTATCGCAAACGAAATAGAACACAGTTCATGATGTGGACAACCTATCCAGCCCTCGTAGGAGGTGCAGGCATCCATGTCGCGTTTTTCTGAACAGGCTTCGGATAACCTGTGCAGTACTTCGTCGCACTCCTCTACAGAGATGTCCTCAGCTTCCCGCTCTATCTCAGCACAGCTGTCGTAGCTCTCGTAGCTCATCCTAAAGACATCATCCTTGCAAGGATACCGCTCGCCCTTAACGCCGACGATGATCTGGTCACCTGGGCAAACGATGTGCCCTCCCTCTAAGGTATCCACCCACCCATGGTCAATCATAGCGTGCTGGCAATGCTGACACGGATCTTCCTCAGTCACGTTTTTAACTCGGTAAGGCTCAACGTCCAGATGATAGATAGGCGGGATGTTCAGACCACCCTCCCTGTCGTAGGTGATCTCCATCCACTGCTCGGCCTCTACCACTATTGATTTTTTTCTATATTGCACAGCTACTCCCGCTTAGATGTTAAATTCTTTGCCGCAGTACTCACATTTGTAAGTGTAAAAATGTGAGGGTCTGCCATCCCCACCTTTACCTTTTTTATAATCGTGGAGGTCAAAGAAATGTTTCGAAAACCAACAAACGAATCTCATTCCTCCTCATCCTCCCATCCAACCAGCCTACAAATCTTCTTTATAAACTGCGCGGATTCAGCCAGCACCTGGTCACACCGATGAACATCCTCCGGGCAGCAAATCTCATTGCCGACAACGAACTCCTTGCACAGAGCCCAGAGCTTATCCTTGTCCGAGCTTGTGTCTTCAGGCAAGACATACACTTCTTCTATGCATTCCCCGGTGTAAAAAAACTTGCCAAGCGCAGTCACTTCGACTTCCTCATGATAGAAGTCGCCCTTACCCTTACCAACTAATTCCACAGCTTCTGCCGATGTATTGGCTTTCATTTTCCATGTTTGATAACCAGAGGCCTTCTCAATGTCAGCTGCTACCACGAATGTTTTCTTCTCTTCACTCATCGTTCAAACACCCTTATCTTTCTTCTTTTTGATTTGCTGTTTCTTGATCTCACAACCCATCGAATCGAATGCATCTCCCTCACCGGATTAAATACATGCCGTATCGTTTGAGACTTCACCTCAAACCTATTTACCTCACTCCTATCCCAATAGCGCTTGTCGAACAGATTTTCAGCATTGGGCCAGCAAAACTCAAACGGCTCAGCGTAGATCGAGTTATCAACGATGACCTCCTGTGACGTCCCCCCCGCCGTACCTGCGGAAAACTTGGTCCCCGCCGTGACGTAGTTCATCTCAATGATTCTCGTACGGATTGAGCAATCACTGCAAGAGCACGTAGCGGACGCACAGCTCATAGTTCCAGCGGTGGCGATCATCTCATTTTATTTCCTCAAAAGTCTTGTTGAACAGCTTCTCGGGCCAAATTTCCCGCCTGTCTTTTGGGAAACTCAGTACGAAGCACCCAGGACAAACCATTTTCCCCGTTCCTTGCGACATGCCGTGCTCGCGGAACAATTTGCCACAAGAGCGGCAAACGCAATCGCCTGGCGCGTCGTCCGGTGACTTATAGAACTCAATATCGAGATGATAAACAGGACGCACGTATAAACTCCCAGGTCTATCATACGTAACTTTGAACCACTGCTCCGCCTCTACCGAAGCCTCCTTCTCCCTATATTTTTTCATCTTCTTTTTCTTCCTTGTCTTTGTACCGGCACATCCGGATCTCGTTCTTCGAGCACCAGAGTCCGGCTTTGTTTTTCGAAGTTCGCCAGAACAAACTGTAAAGCCTTGAGCGCCTTATAGTAGTACTGGTCTGATCTGACATCGCACTTGAACGTCATCGCTATGTCAATGGTCTCGGCTGAACCATTTGTGAAGGACCCACTAACTATGAATGAATCTACCTCGTCACGAAGAGCCAGAGGTTTCCTAAAATATTTACAGACCCACGCTGCCCATCCTGTAGATTCCCACTTATCGTCAATCGCCATCTTGTGCCTTTCTAGTGTTCCACAATTCCAATGCGTGTTCTAGATCTCTGCCTGTTACGGTAACCCCGCGCCTAGTAGCAAAGCCGTTGTCATTGCACCAATGCTGAACACGCACCTGAGAATGGTCGTCTCGTTTATAGAAGTTGGCCAGTATGCTGCCACAGAAAGGACAAGGCTTTACCCCCCCTTTTATAATGTGCGCAGATAAATTCCAAAATGTGTCGATCTTCTTTTCCTTAGACATCCTTCTTCCTTTCCACCTCCAGGAACTCATGAATCGCTTGCTCTGTCTTATCGCCCGAACCAGCGAACTGATAATCAGTCTCGAAATCAATCGCGAGTTCCTTGGGCTCAACCTTCGGCTCAGTGAGAGACTGGAGCCATATCACCAATCGGTTGGTCCCTATGACCACAGCAACCAACACGATAAACATACCTATCGCTACTATCCACATGTCGTTCATAATTCAGCTCTCCCCTTCGTTATCTAAGGCAAAGTCTTAACTAGGTTTGGGGTCGTGTGGTAATCAAAAATATCCCGGCCAAGCTCGGTAAGATCGCCCTTCCAAATCAAACAATATTTACCTTCGCTCCATCGGCTCCACCGATTACACGGTCCCCAGATGGTGTCCATGGACCGACCGTAGATTTTGCGCTCGCCCTTTTCTGCAGTGGTCCTCCTAATGCCTATCCCTACCGACTTTCTCTTAGCGTTCCTCCAAATAATTCCTTCGTGGGTAGTGCTCTGAAGATTCAAATGTATTTTTTTCATTTCTGCCATGTTTAACGCTGAGAAACACTCGGGTAGATATTCGTCATACTTGCCGCTTGCTACTGCAGCAATGAACAATCCGAGCAACACGGCAACCACCAGCAGAACAGACCCGATAGGTGTCATTAATGGTTTATCTGCTGTGCCCATATCTTCGTGCATGTGCATCACCTCACACCTTTCGGGTATTGATCCCAAAACTGGAGGTCTAGTACCCGACCGGAATATCCCTTCCCGACCTTGGACATCATGCAAGGATTATAGGCCAGCCACTCGTCACTATCGCTACCAGAGAACCCGAGATCTGCGGGATTAACGCATACCCTGCCGTCATCTAGAACCATCTTATTCAGGTGGTCATTGGCATAGAGCGGACCGTTTCTCCATTCTCCCCACTGTTTGAAGAAAAATGGAACCTCGGCTGATACGCACTGGTCCCGCAAATTAGTCGCCCAATCTGGATGCATCGGCCTCGCGTTGGGGCCACTTTCCCCGCCGCAGATAACCCAGTTGATTAATCCGGTTGTCATCCAGTTCCAGCCTTTAACCAAACCAAGCTGGATGTTCCCGAGTAACGGTTCGCAGCTTAGGAATCTAACCGCAGCCGGAATCTTTCCCAGTATCGGAATTCGCTCATCCGCTGCTTTCTGATTCTCCACCGTTACGCCCACCCAAACGTTGGGCAAAGGGAACCGGCCACCATCTAGGAGAGCAGCCCTGCCATTATCTCGAAGCCACTCATAGCACTCCAAGATTCGTTCGGGACGCTTGGTCAGAATCAGGTACGTATGGCGCGGCGTCTTCGCCATGACCTGAAACATCTCACCTATGAAATCGAACGGTACCTCCTCGTGGAACAGGTCTCCCATCGAGCATACGAAAACCTTACGGGGTTTCTTCCACCGAAGCGGTTCCTCAAGCTTCCAACGTTTTGTTACTACCTCGAAGCCCATCCCATCATAAGGATGTGCAGCGTCAACCTCGTACCCGCTCCCTGGGATAGTGGCCAACCTTCGAGCTTGTCTTTTCGCGTAACAGTTATCGCAACCTGCTGATATTTGAGTACAGCCGGACACAGGGTTCCAAACCTTGTCCGCCCACTCGATCTTTGTCTTGTTGCTCATCCTCCAGTTCCCTTTCTTTCCTATTGTTCATTCAGTCCCCGTTATCGAAGTCGCGCCACGTTTTCTTGAGCGGCTCTTGTGGTAGGAAGCTATCAAAGAACTTGTACGCTTTCATGCGTCCACAGCCCACACACTTGGGGCTATGCCAGGGCGTATGGCACCTCGCTATGCACAACTCCCGTATTGCACGCAAAATGCCACCGCCTTCGTTCCAGGAAACGTTCCAATCCGGCCACGAATCATGAACTGTCTGAGGCGGACCTTTGTATTTATCAAAGTCCACGCAGTCCGTCTTTACTCGGGCGAAAACCATGTGTTTCAACTTCGAACAATAAAATCCAACTTCCGTATCTTCCGGTTTAACTATCGGACAATGCCGACATTCATAGCAGATGGTCATCGGTTACTCCGTTCGTTCTCCAACCTCTGGATTATTGCTTACTGTCCTCATCAGTCTTAATTGTATCCAAAGATCTCCAAGACGCATCCAACACCCCGGTGTCAGAGGCCCTGAGACCAAACCGCATTACCGTATGGGAATCTAGGAATAGCGATATTTCCTGTCCCGTCACCTTTGCTTTTACTATCTCCTGTCCTGTTAGCATCGCTTCTAAATCACCGCGTCTTCTATTTTTACGACGGAGCGCATCCTTTTGAATGGCCTGTCTTTTTTCGAACTCTGTCTTGGACATATTCACGGACATCTGTTTTAGCCTCTCTATCTACACCCTCAGCAATAACCTCTCTACCGCATTGAGACAGTCATCCCTAACACTCCAGTAGTTTCTATTGGCATCCACCACCAAGTATTCCCCCGCACTGCCAGCTTTGGCTTCTCGCATCCACACTTCATACGCTTCTTCTACTCGATATTGAACGTTCAGTTTCTCGAAGTAATCCTCACTCTCCCGTGACTTGGACCTTCTCGCCACACATACCGACACGTCCGCCTGGAGGAATACGGTGAGGTCCGGATCTATGACCCCTATTGATACCTGCTCGCGAATAAAAGCACGAGCATCGTACCGGTCATCGGTGGGGGCAAACGCTGATTGGTAAGCTACCGTAGAGCCTAGGTACCTGTCACACACAACATTCATCCCGCCAGCTAAAACATCCCTAAGCTCACGACAATGCATGAGCCGATCCGCTCCAAATAACAGGGCCATGATGCGCCATCCGGGATCATTGTACTCACCAGAGATAAATTTTCTAAGCACCGGTTCCAACTCAGGACTATAAGGCTCAGCTGTTCCCACAATGGAAATACCCTGAGCTGAAAAGTGTTTCACAATCTCCTCTGACATGGAGGTGGTGCCCGCTCCATCTAAACCTTCTAAGACGATTAATTTACCTTGCTCGGCCATTTGAATCTCCTGCGACGTTGCTTTCGAACTTCCACGCTATCTACAATAGGTGCGCCACACACTTCACTGCCCAAAGGATATACCCAATCATCTGAAAGCTCCGAGAAATCCAACTGCCCCTCAGGAACTTCCAGAGCGTCGTCTTTCCTATCCGTTACCATTTTCCAGGACAGCGGGTTCGGCATCTAAATCACTAACCAACGCACACGTCTCAGTGAACTTCTCGGGGAACCTTGCCCGCAGCTTCTTCTGATTTAATTCCAACACCGTTCCAACCTCGATGCCTAGATACCGGCACTGGGCACAGACAGCGCCTACGATAACGCCAAGATGCTTGAGGGCCTTCGAATTGTCCAACGTCTTACCGTAAAACATGCGAGCCTTAACCATGGAGCACAATTCAGCTGCTGAGACAAGCATCACGTCCAGCATATATGACAGCCACCTATCTCCGGAAATAATCTTCGACATTCTCTCGATATTGCCGGCAGTGGGCAACTCAAACATCACGCCTCTAGAGTGGTAACCCAACGCGGCAAACCACATGATGTCGCCCAACTCCTCAATCACATTAGTTTCATCGGCTGCATCTTGCAGCTCCGCAATTTCACTAACGATACCGAGAGTGGAATGGAGCAACTCCAGCATCCCCTCGGGGGTAGTTCTCGCAGCTATCTCGCCCCAGTTTCCAGAGGCTGTTCTCAAAACACCGGTCATAAATTCATCGGCTTGCATTATCTATCTCCTAATAGGTAATCTTATTCGGGTTTCGAGGAAGATTCTCTCGAATGTCCCCCGTTCCTATATCCAATCCTAAGGCATCCCAACCGGGTGCCTTTTCCCGCGCAAACAATTCGATACGTGGAACGTCGCCCATTAACTCCTCGATGCGCTCCCGCACCTCCACAGGCTTCGAGGAATGTTTTCCGGGAATAGCAGACACAACCGACATCACGGACGCTGACGCCCGCTTCGGCCTCCCCTTGATGCCTAGAAGAACGTGCTCCGCATTAGCCCGCGTCCAATTACCCATCCCCATCTTGGGCCGTCCATCCAAGGTCAACTTCGTCCAGTCAAAGGCAAAAGTCTTGTACGTGAATCCCCATCTCCGGAGGACCCACAACCCGATGTCGATTTTGGGTTTGGTCACCCACAGAAACAACGCCGAGTCATCAGCTGCTATGTGTTCGACACCCAGGTTGGCAATGTCGTCATCGGTCATAACAGGATATTTGTACTCAGCTCCCCTATCGCCAGCGCTGGCAGAATCCACGTAGTGCCAGGGAGGGTCCGCGTAGATAACCGAATATTCTTTATACATCGCGGGGCCTAGGAATGTCCGTGCGACATTCACGAAGGGAAGAAAGGGAAAGAACGATGTCGGCAAGAACCATATCCGCACGCTTCAGGTAGTCATCTACCATGGATTGAATCAGCACATGGTCCTGGGGGGTTTCGGGCTCCATTTCCAGTTCAAATAACGCTCGGTCATTGTTGACCAATACCTTCATTCTCTTGAAAAGGGCAATCTGAATGTCCTTTTTACTCCGCATCTATAATCCTGTCTCCTATGTGGAGCACTCCACCTAGACGTTCCGACGAAATTTCCACATCATCAGACCCACAAGACCGGGTAACTTGCGCACCTAACCAGAAGGCCAGAAGAGCGGAAACAGCCCAAGTGAGGATAGCTAAAACGTCGTGCTGCTTTATCATGTTGATGTCACTTTGCAGGTTATATTTACCGGGAAAGAATATAGAACGAAAAGGGTTTTGTCAAACCGCTTTCTGGAACACTACGGAATTGTTTTCTTCGTCGGCGTAAGCTACGTTTTCGCAATCTCGAACAGTGCGGCGTACGGCCTTCGTGATCTGATCTTCCGTCGCCCCTTCTACATCTAAAGATTCAGCGAGGACCTGAATCGAAACGGGCGCATTGAGCGTCTCCAGGAACGCTAAAATTGGTCCCCGCAGCCTTCTCCGTGTGCCTTCGGTAGTTTTCTGTAGCCCGAGAGCCGCACTCAACTCATCGATCTCCTTGTCCTGAGTGTCGAGTTGCAGTAGCGTATCCGCACGCTTAGCCAACAGTGTTTCCAGCGCTGTCTGAGCCTGGTTCTTCCACCCTGTCACATCAAATTTCTCGCTCATAATTATCTCCTTGTGTGTCTGATTGAAGTCACAGAACGTAACACAGGTGAACCGGTACGAACAGTGCTAATCATCCTCACCTACGGTTGGTGTTACATCAATCACATTCTTTGCTGCTCGCTGTGTTCGGGTATTGCCCGAACCGGAGCTGCCGGAACCTTTAGGGCTGAGCACCGACGCTAGCATTTTGGATACTGACCCGGCCTGTCCGCCCTTGGCCGTGATGTGCAGTTCCTCCACCGGTCCTCGATGATTGAACATGTTCTTAACATTATCGACTAGAGTTAGGAAGTTCTTCATCTCGTTGGACACGTTGGTATCCAACACACCGCCTTCTAGCTTCTCAAAGAGTGCTCCGGTCATCACACGACCGTACTCAACTTCCAGCATAGTTTGCAGTGCATGCTGAAGGTCAGTGTTGGTCTTCATCCGTACGTTCACATCGTAACCACAGGGCTCTCCCTCTTTAAATCGAGGGCACTTCCCGTTCATCGCGCAGATGTCACAATGGAGCATCTCGTGCGGACGATCATCGCCAGCCGCATCCTCAATCTGTTCGGATCGTCGAGCCTCCGCCCTAGCAAGAGAGGCCGACCTGTTAATCAATCCCTCGGTGTTAAACACCTTGGACTTCAGAGTCAGCGCTTCATCCTTTTCGGCAGACGTTAGCCAATAAGTATTCTGGACATTGTACCGGATGTAATCTGACCACTGTTTCCAGCCGAGACCGTTCATGAGGTCCACTTCCAGCGGCTTTTCTTTCGCGATGTCTTCCCAAACTAACCCAGCATCCTCGAATCTTTGCTTGTACCGCTTCCGAACACTCTTCTTGTGGTAGTCGTAATACCTTAGCCTACCATTTTGGAAGACCATCGTATTTCCGTACCGAGTCCCACCTTGCCAAGTCGTACTGTCGACCGAATAAAACGGCAGCTTCCGGATAGCGTCGACGGTCGTGACCCCGAAACCGTGCAGCAACGTTCCCGTCTTTTTGGCGTGTCTGAAGTACTCCCGCAGTTCTGGGGCAACCTTAGTGCCGCAAAGCATGGCAGAACCGATAGCGAGCTTCGGGTATTTCTCGAACCACCCCATCTCGATAAGCTCTTCCAGCGGCTGTCCTTGGATCACCGGCAGCATGGGAACTCCCTTGCTCACCAAATGATCTTTGGTGTCTTCCATCTCCTCCTGAGTAAAAGACTCGTGGACATCCAGCTCAGCGCAGCAGGTAAACAAATCTCCCATACGCTCTAGCTCACTGTGATACAGATCGGCATACTCCCGGATGTTCATGCCCGTTTCTCTACCCTCAGCCTGGGCCTGCATGAAGGTAAAACCACCCGAGTCGAGCATAATGTAATCGAAACGACCGATGTCCTCGGCGATTTCCTCTCGGGACCGTTTTCGCAAGAACTTCTTGAAATAGAAGAAGGACAGCAGCATGTGACGAACACCTATCCGGTATAGGCCGTCACGTACTTTCCGGTCCTCAGCCCCAGCAAAGCAAAGCTTGGTTCCAAAGCACCTGCGATCTAGAGGTAGGCTCCGGTCCCACTTCTGGAGATAGTCGGCCACCATCTTGCTGTCCTGCGACAATCCCTCCAGCTCTTCCATCTCCTCAGAACTGGCAACTTTTACAATTGCTTCTTCATCGGACATTACCAGCCTCGTGTTCTCCCCGATAACAGGGAATGAGCTATTGCTTGGGTGTAGGCTTCCTCATACGAAGGAATTAACTTATCCCAAGTGAAGTTCCTCGCGAACTCCTTCATTTGGACAGATAAAGGGACATATCCTATCAATTCTATCTGAGCGAGAACCTCCGGTATCTTAGCAAGAGCTTCGGGAGACCCCCACTGGCCCAAATTAAAAAGAGGCCAATGTCGTTTGGAAGGATCGAGTTGATCAAAACAAATAACGGGTCTCCCCTGTGCCATAGGCTCCAACAAATTGTAGCCAAAGCTCTCGCTCTTAGTTGGAACTATGACTGCTGCGGCCTCCCGGTATAGAGCATGAAGGCCCACCTCAGCGATAGGCTCGGTAAGAAGATCACAACCCTCTAAGTGCGACAGCTCCCGCATAATGGGATGATCCTTCGCCGCCTCGCCTAGGACAACAACGCGATACTTACTGGGGATGTGCTTCAGTATGCTCGGGACTATCTCGCCACCTTTTCGAGGGTCACCAAATCGAGATACCGAAATCAGTACGATTTCTCTCGCTGATAGTGGACACTCATCCACCTCTTCGATTCCCAAGGGAATGACCCTCGCCCTGTCCGTCAGTGCCCTAGCGGTATCAAAGGGTTGCTGCCCCGCACACAAAACTACATCTGCTTGGGCCAACATCATATTCTCCATCAGATGTGTGGACCATTTAATCTTACGGACAGGCTCGTAATCTAGCAGTGCACCTGCATACGACTCCAACGATGGCCGGCCACCGCGAAGTGAATCCATAAAACCTGAGGCACATCGAGCTACCGTAGCGGTACCGCCCACCATCTGCTCTATCAGCAGTGGATAATTCATTTGGTGCGCTTCCACAACATCCATCGGATTTGCCAGCAACCAGTCATGGATAATCTCAGCAAAGGTTAGCCGTGCTGCCGACCAAGGAATACGAAAGGCATGCACCTTGGACTCCTCGTATTCATAATTGGTAACCCCCACCTCCTGACTATCCTCAGTACACAGGATATGAACTTCATGGCCATGAGTAGTCAGGGCTGACGCTAGTCCCCTCGTGTACACGACTATCCCGGAAGGGATTTTACACCCGTCCTCCTCACGGTAATAATCGGAGTCTATTGCCAGTGCGATCTTCATACTAGGTCCACCCATTCTGTGATCAACGCCCGAACTTTAGCGCTAAAATTGGCACGGGAATATTGAGAGACATCGACAGGTTCCCAATCGTCATTGAGCGCCCTTCGTACCCGCTCTCGGGCAGATGTAATGCTGTAAGGCTCATATTTCCAATGCGGTGGTAGATACCCAAACTGAGGTAGCTCCGGAGCTACTACCCTTAGCCCCAAGGCTGCCATTTCCACACAGGATGTATTCAGAGAATCTGCTAGGGAAGCTGTGAAACCCACCTGTCTCGAATTCACCAAGTGGAAGTACTCCTCATCTCTAACCCGAACTACAGTAAACCCTAACGACGAGAGCACCGTAGCCATGTCAGAGTTTTTACCCTCCACCTCACCCGTACAAAAGGTGGTTATCGACCGATATGGATCCAGTATCTTCGCCGCCAATAAAGGCTGCTTACCGACACTCAATCTTCCGGGCACTACTATGCTGGGGCGCTTCTTAAACTCAGTGCGCTCAATAGGTATGTGAACGGGAAACCCCGTCACCGTCCCATTAACAGCTCCGTATTCATGCAGAAATTCCTCAACGTTCGAACGACTATTGAACAGCACTCGAACATTGGGAGCGTCCGCAATTCTAGGAAAGAGCGTAGTATCGTGCGAACTATGCAGTAGGGCCTCATAATCACCCGTTTCTACCCCACCATGATTATGGATTACCATTTTCTCGTCGTAAGTATTGAGCCGTTCCCACACCGGTCGCAGCCATTTATCGAAAATGGAGAACACGAACCACACATCACACCAAGGAGCAGCGTTCACCATCTCTTCTATCGCGGCCACATCACAATAGGTAACATTCAACGCTTGGCCTAGCTCGAACTCAGACAGAGCTTCCAGCACGGCCTCGTTATATCGCCGGGACCAGTCGCCCCCACACTCCTCGTAAAGATAGTTGACCCTAATCTGTCTACGCATTGACCACCTCCAGAATAACTTCCCGAATCCGAGCAGCTACCTCGGCGGGTCTAAAATGGAGGAGCTGGGGATACTCCCAAGGCCCAAATCGCTCTAGAGCTAACCGGACCATATTCCGGGCACTTCGCATATCAAAAGCAGCATACCGATAGGAAGTGTTGATGTAGCCTTGATCGTTAAAGGGAACTCTCTCGGGAACAACCATTATCGCTCCCGTCACTGCCATCTCTGCGACAGAAGCATTCATCGAATCAGACATGCTCGCGGTGAACCCTACTTTACGGGAAGCAATCAAATGCTCATAAACCTGACCCCTGGCACAGAGCACCGTAAAGCCCATATTTTCCAAAGCTTTCCAATAGTCGCACTGGTGATCAATGGGGGTGCAAAAAGTAACCTGCTTCCTCCAAGGACGTAAGATAGCTGCCGCCAACATCGTTTGCTTGGTTGACGAAAACCTACCCGGAACTAGTACGCCCGCCCTACCCGAGAGGCCCTTTCGTTCTTTGATGGGGTACCCCACAACCCTATGGTTATCCCCACGCACATCATAAAAATCACAAAACGCAGCCTCATTGCCGTTGGTATTAAACAGCACCCTAGCTTTTGGTTGGTTGGATAGCCACGGCAAAGCCGTAGTGTCATCCGGGGCTCGGACTAGCGAGATGAGGTCAAGCGTCTCCGCACCACCGTGATTGTGGCAAACCACTGGGGTATCGGTTTCGGTGGCATGCGCCATTATGGGAACCAGCCACCGGTCTAGGGCAGACATGCAATACCAAACGTCGCATAACGGGGCGTCGCCCACAGCGTCGGCTGCTTGTTGCTCCGACATGTCCGAAGTGTTGATGTACGCTACGTCTTGATCGGCCAACGCCAGGGCAACCATCTCGTTGTAAGGAGCGGTCCAACCCCAAGCATATTCTTCGTAAACATAGTTGATTCTCATTCCGCCTCCACCAACTCGGCATACATCTTACTCAGGTAGTCGCGGCGCCGATCATCCCACGGAGTATCTTTTATGTAGTTACCGAAACCGGTAGAGTCCCGCACTCCCCCGGAAGGAGCAGCTACGTGCCACGCCTCTAAACCAAGATCGAAATACATCTTGTATCCAAGGAACTTCCGAAGCTGGAGGAACCAAACAGCATCAGCAAACAGAGACGAATAACCAGTATCGGAAAAGAGTATCCGAGTATCCGGTACCATGAAAAAGTTAGCTGCCGAGGCCAGTTGGGTCTCACAAACCTCATCCGACTCGTACCGACTAAAATGCCGAGGTTCCAGGTCAAGATTCCCCGAAGGATTTCGCACGATACTGGTCAGGTACTCACCGCACATGAAATCATCCGGATTGCCGGCAACCACTGATGACGGACCCGCTGCATCTTCCCAAGTTTGATGCATCCATGGCGTTACACCGCTAAAAATAGCAGGCCCTTCCTCATCATGCGCATTGAAAACGGCAACAAGTCTTTCGAGTGCCCCCGGAGGTAAAATATGGTCATCATCTACCTTGTAAATATAGGAGTACTCGCGGTGCTGAGCCTCCAACATCATGAAGTTAACCGCCATCGCTTCCGACCGTCCCACGGGAGCTAGCGAATACACAAAAACCTCATGCCCCAAGGCGTGTAGAGTATCTCGAAAACGGAGAAACATTGGATTGACCTCCAATGCGGGTCCCCCAGAGCTAGTGTCCGCAATCATCACATCGAAATCTTTACAGGTCTGAAATATGAGAGACGACAGCAGACACGACAGATACTCGGGCCTATCTCTGGTCGGAATCGCTACTAAAATACGCATTCTATGCCTCCCACGGCCAAGGTATTCCGTCACTACCGGGTGCTATGGAATCGCGGTACCCCGACATGTTGGCCAACAGCCGCTTGGTCCCAAAATGACCGGCAGGATACAGCACCGTACCGAACACCTCGGTAAAGCCACAAGCTATAGCGAACTCATATTGGTCCTTGGTGTACGAACCATGTGGCGGGGCAAGCGTAAAAGGTACTCCTGGAAGCCTCTCGGACAACGCATCGGCACCGGCACGAATCTCCCCGAAAGCATGATTATCGGCTACACACGACCAGGGAATATGAGAGCATCCGTGGTGCCCAATCTCTACACCCTCAGCGCGACTAATCCACTTCAGCTCTACCCAGGACATCGTATCGAGTGGAGAAAAGTACAAGCCTTTTCCAATCGTATCCGTAGCGGTGAAAACGATGGTCCGAATGCCCAAACTCTTGGAGTACATCGCAGGAACCATCACGTCTCGGTAGGCGTCGTCAAAGGTAATAGTTATATTCTCCGCACCCCAATAATCTATGGCCCTCCTAAGAAACTCATAGTACCAAGAAGGTTCCACCCGTAGATTGTTCACGTATTCGTGGTAATGCCTCTCAGAGGGCCAAGCAGATGCATGAGGTACTTCCGGATGAGTTCTAACACTGTGAAAACAAAAGACTTTCATTCCTGTTCCTCCAAGAATTTTACAAACCCCGAAGGATCTCTGAGCGCTGCCTCGTGTAGTCGATAGAACATTGACGTTCCCCAGTTAGACCGATCCGTCTGTGATGGATGCTCATAATGGATGCACTTGGCTGAAGACGTGAACACCCCGTCCCCTAGCAAAGAGGTGAGCACCGTGTCTTCTCTCGGCAACCTTCCGAGGCGCGTTATGGCGTCACAGTTTTCCAACACGTCGTTAGTCCTCAGTAGAATGCACTGCGTTCCTGCACAGGGGATGTCGGCTAACATTTCCCGGTCATACCGATAGTAAGGGATAAACCACGGATATTTAGAGGTCCACTTAACAACTTCCGGGTCATCCGGAGAAACCACACGGTCTAGATACCCATCCAACACTAAATCCGAAGGGACCAGCAAGCATTCAGGCACTGCCCAACTGCAAGATCCTCCATTGTAGACACACAAAGCTGCCACCAACTTAAGCAGACACTCAGGACGGAGCACCACATCATCATCTACCTGAAGAATAAGACCGTTCCTTGATTCTTCCGCTAACTGGTACCGAGCATGGCCGATACCTTTCTTTCTACGCTCACGTAAAAGCACCACCCTGGAACCCTGCAATGAAAACAAATCCAGTGCCTGGCGGATGGCGTAATTCTCAGAAATCGGTTTGGCTGACTCATCGAGAATGATCAACTCGTCAACCGGATACGTTTGCAATGCTATCGAATTCAGCACCGCAGGTAGCATTTCTTCCCGCCCGATAGTCGGGATGGCTACTGTGACTTTTTCCATATCTAGCTCCTATTTTTTAAACCACTGCTGAGCTTCAGGTAACAGCTTCGACACTTGCTCAGGTGTTAGCTCGTGACGATACGATTGTCTGCCCTCCACATCAGTAGTGGCTAAGTCTAATCCACGCTTAATTGACTCATATGCCGGGTCCCAAAAGCACCCGCAACATATGGGAACGGTATCGCCCAGCAAATCGGCGTACCCTTCCAAATGGTCTTCTACTTCTAGGTCAAAAATCGAGAAGCGCTGGGGTAGCGGTTGATCCACGCACCATCGAAGCAAGCCGTCAGCGTCCACGGTCAGCACAGACTTGTCGTGGCATATCCAGTCCTGCGTCAGAAAATTAGCGTCCCACGCCTCGAACCACCCGGCCTCATTATGCATGAGGTACTTGCCCGATTCTGCCATGGCTTTCATTTCCATAGAAATGTAATGCACGTGCCCCTCATGAGGAAGATTATCCTTGCCGCCGTCCGAATAATCGTAGGCATCCCCGCCTATCTGAAGGGGCGTACAAATCGACCAGATACCCTCCTTGGTGAGCATTTCTACTATCTCGGGAAGCACACATATATTGTGCTTGGTCACAGTAATGCAGGCTACCAAGTCTCGAATTCCGTACCGGTCTCGGAACATCCTGAGTGCCGCCAAACCAGCACCCGACTTAATCGACAAGTAGGGGTCAGTGCCGCCTAGAGTAATGTCGTCCCCGTCGTAGGAAACGGACCAATTATCCAAACCGGCAGCAACGAGCCTTTCTCGATATGGTGCGTCAACGGTAACCCGCATAGAATTCGAAATGACCGCTGTTTTCACGCCGCATTTCTTAGCGTAGGCAATGATCTCCGGAAGGTCCTCCCTCATCGTAGGCTCGCCGCCAAAAATAATCAGAGGGGCGCCCGGCCAATGCCAACCAATGAGGTCGATCATCTCGCACACTTCCTTGAGCGGAAGCTCGGGACCTTTGAACGTGGAGGTGTCCGTTATCTTGCAATAATCACACTTCAACCTACATCTTCGGGTTGCTAGGTACTCAACTTTCAGAACTTTCAGGTCACTCGCTTTCACTTGCTGCCTCCAATATTCGCTGACACCGCCCCTCACTGTAGGCTCCGGAACGTGCCCGTAACAGGTAATCCAGGAAAGTCCTGCTCGACCTTGGGGGTATCGAATAAGGAGTAATGTCCTCTTTCATACCCAGGGTAAAAGCTATGCTCCGTCGAACACAGGCAGGACAATCACCGCAGTGTATCGCGTCTCGCTCAGCGCCCACCGGGTCGTAACAAGACCACGTTGCACACAGCCTTTGGGGAGTTCCCCCGGTAGCCACAAAATGTTTAACCATGTCCGTCTTATCGTGACTCAGCCACAAGGAGACAACCTCCACCTCTAATCCCAACACGCCAAAGAGCTGGGACATGGCATCCATAAAAATAGGTTGTCGGTCAACCACGCCCAATTCGTCCTTCTGAACAGACAGATAAAGGGTGGCCGGTCCCGTCACATACCTCGCCATACCCAACAACAGAAGGGCATTCCTGGCAAAGATATGCGCATCCCTTTCCTCCCACTCGCTCATAGAGCTGAACGACCCGTCAATAGTAGTCAGGGGGAGCGTGTTCCCAACCGCTCTCAATTCATTGGGCAGATACCGATGCCCTAGATTGAAATACAACGGTACCACCGAACTGTACCGATGGAGCCGCTTCACCTCATGGTAAGTGATGTAGGAATCAGGACCGCCGCTGTAGAGCACGAAATGTTGGTGTCGCCTATCTACGCTTTCCACGGTGGTGCCTCGCATGCTCTAAAATGTGACGAACTTCGTTACCGTGCGCGAACGCAAGACTTTCTTGCGGAACGTAACCAAGCGGATAATTCTTGTCGTCCACATACAAGTCGGCATGCGGTTTTCCAAAGCTGACCGCATCGAAGGGAACTTTGTGGTCTACGAGCCACCGCTCAGTGACCGGACGATCTTCCTCCCACCTAGCCGTGTGGATGTAGATCTCAACTCCCTGGGCCTGTAGCTCACACATCGCTCGAATAGTCGACTTTATGGGTGTGCAGTTTCCGTAGGCCCAACCCGCCGCATCGGAATATACTCTCTCAACAGTACCGTCAGCGATAACACCGTCCATATCGAAACAAATTCGTATCTTCTGTTCTGCCATTTCTACCCCTGCGCTTTCCACAGATCAAAGAACTCATCTTTTGGAATATCTCTTCGAATGGCACTCGTCACTGTCCGGTGATTTGGTTTCATGACTCCCCGCATCGACATGCACATGTGCACGCCCTCGACCACTACGATGACGCCCTGGGGATTCAAAACTTCGACTATGTGATCGGCTATTTGGGAGGTCATAACTTCCTGTATCTGTGGCCTCTTCGCAAACCAATCCACAATCCTAGCAAACTTCGATAGCCCTGCCAGCTTCTCGCCCGGCAGGTACCCAATATGCACCTGCCCATAAAATGGGATTAAATGATGTTCGCACAGTGAGTGGTAATCAATCCCGAATAAAGTAACCATCTGGTCCGTTGTTCCGGAACTGAAGGTCGTAATCTCGGGAGGAGGAATTCGAAGGCCCTGCGTCATTTCCCGGTACATGCGTGCGACACGCTTGGGCGTATCCACAAGACCTTCGCGATCTACATCCTCGCCAATCTCAGTCAGTATCGTGCGTATCGACTTGGCCAAGTCCTCCATGAACTACCTCCCGTCAGGAGTTACTATTCGAGAAAGCGGAGTTTGAGCCTGAGCCTGAGCCGAACCCTGAGCCGCTTTATGGAGAGACTTGAGCGTTTCCCCGGCAGTGTTCTTGGCTACCATCGAAGCTTGCAAGTCACAGTACATCGAATGGCACATGTCTCGAACATCACGAAGTGTCGCAGTGCGCTCAGTGACGATTCCGGGAAGATTGGTGGTCGCTTCAAGTATTCCGTCCGGTCGCTGGACCAACAACACCGCCAATAATGCGGGAGTTTCTTTGGTGCCAACGGGCTTCGGCATATCTACACCGACAGGACCGGGTGCATCCACGCTAGCAGGACTGGGCATATCTTCCGTTACCGATCGCTCTACATTCTCCTCGGTTGGTGGGGTTACTGTCTCGTCATCTCCCTCACGATAAGTCTTCTCTTCAGTCATGTTTCTCTCCGGTTGTTAGGATAAATCCATCGCTACATGAGTCTGGGGAATCAGTCGCCAAATCTCATTATACTCTCGTTTTCTGGCCCAAATAAAAGCCAGCGCTTGCTGACACGTCTCTCGCCACTCCGGGGAATTTAACCCCAGCTTGGGCGTTATCGGTTGCATCACTAAATCATCCGTATTCGCGGCATGTACTAGCTTGCCGAGAAAAGACACTGCAAAAGGCAAGGGAAAAAGAACCTTCAAACAGGAGGCATGCCCCAAGATGACCTCATTAAAATCACAATCCTCTTTTGGGCTTACTACCAGCTCCACCAAGTCTTCGTCCATGAGTTCAGCGAAGTCAGAAAACCGACCGGGCGTATTCAACAACCCCACAGAACCATTAGTCTCGACAGTAACATTAAAGTCCCAGCTATCTAGGGTTCTAGCTAACTGCACATCCAACTGAAGAAGGGGCTCACCCCCAGTAATAACGCAATCCATGCCGGTACCAAAATCCCTGGTCCGATCCAGTACGGCGTTAACCAAAGCAGCCTCGGAATATTCAGTAAAACACCTGTGGTCGGTATCGCAAAACGAGCAAGACAAATTACATCCGGACATCCTAACAAACACTGCCGGATAGCCTACCCTAGATCCTTCCCCTTGGACGGAACAGAAAATCTCATTCACGTAGTACATCCTACGACCTCAACTCAGCATAACTCGTGGGTGTTTCCCACACCCTAACCAGCGCCACTGACAGATGGTGCAGGCTTGGAGTATTGAGTATTAGCTTCCGAAAAACTCCCTGAAAGTAGGTGGCCATGGCTTCCGCAGTAGGGCTCGAAGATAGGACATTGACGGAAGTAAGTTTCTTATACTGGTCCAAATCGGGGTCCATGAAAGACAGAAATAAACGATGGTCGCACTGCTTATCTATAAAAGACCCAATGCATGCTTTCAGCTCTCCGAAATCAACCACCATGCCCGCTTCGTTCACACCATCTCGGCTAACGAACCCGGCTTCTACTACGTACCGGTGACCGTGGATGTTAGAACATTTGCCCTCATAGGGATAGAGACGATGCGCTGCATCGAATTCGAACCTTTTCACCACGAGCATGTCTGTCTCCTATAGTAGTGGTGCTATCTATTCGCGACAAAAAACCGAATCGCTGTTTTCTTTGCTCCGTCGACAGTCTCGTCCACAAACCCAGGGACGACCGAAAGATTCCAACCTTGTGGAGCAGCCATGCCTCTGGCAATGCAAATTGCTTTCACCGCTTGATTAACCGCGCCCGCTCCCATGGCTAGGAGAGAAACTACTCGACCCTCCTGCATGTACTTGACCAAAGCGCCGGCAACTTTCGAGGACTGCGAACCGGAAGCAACTTTCAATATCATTCCACCGTCGTCTTCTTCTGTTGTTTCTTCGTGCTGTGTCTTCATTGTGTCTCCTGTGCCATCGCACCTTTAACCACGCTAACGGCATCCCGCTCGAACTGCGTATTAGCTTGACGATACCCTATCACAACAGACGCGAGCAGCGCTAATCCGAACGAATCGGCCAAGTTGTCGGATTTAAACTCACGGTCAAATCTACGAACCAACTTCTGCGTTACGGCCAATTTATTCGCGTTTCCTTTACCGGTCAAAAAGCGTTTCAACGTCGTCGGTGGGACCTCGACAGTTATGTCTGATACACCTACGATATATTCTCTGACTACCCCCCCAAGCTCGCCTAAGGAGATCACAGCTCTGCCTTTTGCACCATATGCGTAGCCCTCAATGAGACATAACTCAGCCACATGAACCATGAGAAAAGTCTCAGCTGCCCTAGCCAATCTTTGCAGACGTTTAACCCTGCCGGTTAAAGTAGGGGAAGGCTTAGATGTAAGTTCCTCCTCCACCACGGTCCCGTCCTCGTACATGGCAGTCATCGCAAATCCGGTTAAAGACGGGTCAATTCCAACAACACATCGGTTCATACTTTGTACCTACTTTGATCCTCGCCCCACTCAGCACTGCGACGACTCACTTCCCTACTCACCGTTTTATATTTCGATTCGTAACTCTCAAGTAAAGCCTTGAGTAACTTCTTCTCCGCTTCTGCCTTAAGCAGCTTCGCTTCCAATGCCTGCATCTCTGGGAAGAGCGCAACCGCTGCTTTCATCTCAGTAACCGTTTTATAGTCGCCGGTACTTTTCGTTATGTAAATCTGCTGGTTGATTCGATGTTCAGTCGAGAACGCTTCGTGATTAGTCTCGGCTTTCGCCAAATGGTACCTGGCGTACCCCGACCACGCTGTCCACCACGATAGGTGTTTAGCCAATTCAGTGGTTTCTAAATCGGCCACGTTCCCAGGCCAAACCACATCCTCGTCGGAGTACCCCGAATAAGGCTTGGCTGGGATAGGTAGGCCCAACTCATTTACCGCGTGGATAGCGGAGTTCAAAGTGTTACTGTCTTTTTCCAACGTCAGGTCCTTTCATGCACAAATCCCCTATCAACCGCTTCCAGAAAGTAACTCCGAAACAAGTCCGAAGCCGTCTGAGCATCGATGGCGGAAGAGTCATCTAAACTCGACACCATCGACAGATAAATACCCGCAAATCCAATAGAGAACATCTCCAAAAACTCTAAGAAAGATCCATTCGCTGGTGTGCTCTGGACAGAGACTGTAGGGGACCATCCGTCCTTCTGAGGATACCGCACGCTCGTGAGAATTAGAGTTCGAATTTCAGATTCTAGTTTTCCAGCTGGGTCCATGATTTTCCTCCAAAACAGTAGGTAACCATCGGACACTTCTTGGCCGGATTTTGCAACATATTCACACATTCCCCACATCGCGCAGGGAACTCCTTATGCTGAAATGCCATCTCCACTAAATAGGGCTTCTTGATCTCAGCTCTCGCCCCATCCTGGTCAAAGTCAAGTCGATACTCCCGCTCAACCGACCGATTTTTATTAATGTACAGAATGATGATTCCCAGCACCTCGGGAACAGTTCGGTCACCTTCGTACCCATCGAACCATACCTTGCCCTGCCGGATCAGCTCCCCATACACCTGAGCTTGCTGAACATGCTTCGGCGATGCCTTTTTCTGCCAGGTGAATCCATCCTCTAAAATAGTTTTTATTTCTAGGACGTACCAACGACCTTGAACCTGAATAATCCCATCCGAATGACCTACGATACATTTTTTAATAGTGTCCCCCAAACGAGCCCTTAGGGGTACTTCCAAATAATTCCAACGAGCAGATTTCTTACACTCAGGACACGCCGGACCAATGGGCCTAGTTCCCCATCGAATAGCGTCACACCGAAGACACTCCCACTTGCCCCACAGAATCCCCATCTCCCCGAAATAATTGTTCTGATACCAGGCATGTAACGCAGAACCGACATCGAAAATACGAAGAAGCTGTGCACCAAAGCTATCGCGTTCCTTGGCGGTGACCACCAGACGCTCTAGCACAGCCTGCCTAGCACACATGCCTACGAACCCAGAAGGGTGCCAACCAAACGCACGGGGAGGTGCTTCCTTCTCGCGAAATAAAACATGCTGGTCTAGCAGCACCGATAGCACATCGGAACCATGCACCTTACGAATCAAATCTGAAAGACCCATATGTACTCCTAATTATAAATCACTGGGGTAGAGGGGTGGTCCCGGTCGAGTCCGCAGGTCCGGCAGCACTCATAAACCAACTCATCGCGTACATTTCGGACAACCGTGGAACACTTGTTCCCACAGCAAGAACAAAGCTGATTAGAGTGGACCGCGAAAGGACCGTCCACCGAGTCCATAGACTCAGAGTACTCGGGAGTTATCATTTCTATCTCCTCTCAGAGGTAATCTTTAAAAAAGGTGTCGGCTATCAGGAAGCTGCCTGATACTTACCCGCGATACAATTCTCGAAAGTTCTGAAGACCACCAGTGATCTTATGGGTCAGAAATTACACTGAACAAAGAACATACCGACACCAGTGTCTGGAGTAGGACTCGAACCTACATGAGTGGTTGCCTACTATTTGGTCATCCTTTTAACCCACGCATCATTGCAATTTAAGCGCTATTTGCAATATCAACATGGAAGGGTCCGTGTCTCAGCCTTAACTCACCCCGTATTTACCGGGGCGCGTATACATTCCGCCATCCAGACATACTTAGCTGCTCACACCTTCCCGTCGCAAGCTATTAACTTCCGACCACCTTCGTGATCAGGGTCATCGACAACCTTTACGCCAGGTACATACACCATAGCCTCGGCTACGTTGTCGTGCTGTTGGGTAGTCACCTGGACAATGCAGCCTACTCCGTCTATCTGATATGCCTTCGTGGACTTCATCCAACTTTCGGCTTTAGAGTGCGCCTTGCATAGCAACTGAAAGGCATCGCCGTTACCAAAGACTTTGATGTCCTTCACGTTTTTGCGAGCGCCATCAATATCCGAATTCTGTAAACTCTTGTTGCTCATAGTTTCTCCTTCTTAGTGCTCAGGGTAGGAATCGAACCTACACGGACTATAAATTCCCTGGTGTGCGCCATCGTACGCTCGCACACACCCCATCATAAACAGCTTACGGTGCTTCCACTTCCCGGCCTTCAACCCCGAGCCGATCAAGCCCAAGTTCCGACCATTCCGCGTTACGCCCGCTACCACCAGTGATCCCTGGCGCGTCTTCCATTTTCGCCACCCAAGCGTAATTTTCAATCGATGTACACAATGACGCAAGCACCGGAAACTTCAGTCATCTTTCCGTTACTGGCATCCCTAAAATAATAACCGTCAGAGTTCTCCTCAGAGATTACCTTCCCTGTGGACTTGCCCTCGAAGATAGTCACACCTCCGGAGGAACAAACGATGGTTGCAGAACTTCCCAGACTAGTCAGCCTACCAAAACCAGCATCGGTGCACCCAACTAGAGCCAAGCAACCAATCAAGAATAAAGCCTTCATACGGAAGCTCCTTAACGTAACGCTTTGTAATCCAGAATCGGAATTCTGAAACTATTTTTCAAAACTTCACGGCCAAATCTATCAGCTATCTCAGAGCTGAACTCATCTAGGCCCGTGAAGGTTAGGTAGAAATTCACCTCATTACTTATCAGCTTGCCCAAGTTAGCCCAAAGAAGAGGCATATCAAATTTCTTGTAGATGAACCGCTCCTTAAAGGACACGGCGTGCAGTCCTGGCAAGCCCTTCAAATATTCATCCTCGTACTTACCCTCGGTCAACAAAAAATCACTGTGGAAAACCGTTACCTCGGAAGCCAGCTCTTTCCAGTACTTGAGATGAATTGCGGGGGCTCCCCCCATTAAGTGAAATACATCCAATCCAGAGCTGTCGTAAGACTCCAAAAGCATGGCGGAAGACACCTCGGTCGCTTCTCCGAAAATACCTTCGCCTGTCACATAACAATACGGACAGTCCAGAACACAACCTTGCAGCTGAACTACGAATTGCACGGGATTGGCATCGACACCCAATCGCTGTTCGCAAATATATGGGAAATGATCGTAGCCGCCACCACCCTTGTACACGTCACACTTTCGGTATAAACCGTGCTCTAAAAGGTCATCCGGATTCACATCCAAAAGTTGCTTCGAGCATATGGGAACTACTGGCCAGTTATACATCGTGACTCCTTTAGCATCCAAGACAGGACTCAAACCTGTAGTACCGACATCCTCTCGGCCATGGTCTGTTTCACGGCCTATGTCGTTTGCCGCTGCAGCGACTTTCAGTGTCTATCAATTCCACCACTCGGATAACCGCCCGTCTTTCCGGGCTGTCACATAATCACGCTCTAGGGAACGCGCTTACGCCTTTGTCGGTTCCTCATCTATCTCATAGTCGCAAAAGAATTCGTCCAGTGCCTCACGAGCAAGGGCAAAAGTAATCCGCGCTCTTTTTCCGGAGGTCTCGGATTTCTCCCGAGCTAGCTGCTTAGTGCGTTCTTGCACGGCTTTGATCATTGCCGCACGGAACACGGGGCTTTCCGTATCGTAAATCTTATTGGCTTTATCCCCACCGGTCTCGACCAAGGCAACGATCTCACCCTGTGCTTTTTCGTTGACCTCAACATCCTCCTCAACGGTGTCGGCCAAGTCATCAAACAACTTAGCTAGGGTCATCGAATCTTCGGAATCGAGAACCTTGAGGTTCACGGCTTTGACCGCTGTCATGAGAGCTTCGTCATAACCGAGACCTTCGCAGACAATCCGTAATGCTTTTCGGATATGCTTTGCGTTCTCCGCTACGTCCGCAGGATTGGCCTCGATTTTCTCTTTCTCTTTTTTATCAGTGCCGGCAATCTTCTTCTGAAGCTTGTCCAGCTCCTTATCGATCATGTCACGCAGTTTGCCGCCGCTAAACTCCTCGGCCAACTCAACGAATCGTCCCTGCTTGGCCACGGGTAGGCGGTCAATCTCTAGAGCAGCTGTGACCGATACCCGTCCATCATGAACAGCATCCCGGACTACATCCTTGAGCTTAAGCAGACGGAATCTACTTTCGGCGCGTCCTCTTTTGATACCCAACTGAGCACACAGCTCTTCGGTGGACATTGTGTGGTCAGTCTGCAAACGCTCAAGCGCAATCGCTTCGTCTACAGGATTCAAATCCGCTCGCTGTACGTTCTCGGCAACGTTGATGAGCAACATCTGCTTACGGGTAACGTCCCTACAGGAAACTACCACCACCGGTACCGTAGTTAGTCCGGCTTCTTTCGCCGCTGCCAATCTACGAAACCCGGCATATATTTCTATCTCGCCGTTCGAGTTTTCTTTGTTCTTCCCTAGCAACGGCTCTTTAATCCCCATGGCTTGGATGCTGGCCACTAGGTCAGTCAAGTCGCCAGGTCCGCGCTGCCGGGTGTTGAATTCATCGTCGGCAATGCATTGCTCGATTGGGGTCTGTTGCAGTTCAGTAGCCATGGTATTTCCTCCTGTAGCTCGACGGCTACAAAGTCATATTTAAAATTCTGAGAACGGACGGCGCATCAGGATGTCAATTCCAGTAGATCAAGCCCCAGCATGAGGCTCGCTAGCGGGTCTAACTGTGGTTTTTGCGACGTACTATCTTGGGTGTGGACACACGACCCGTCCTCAGGTGACGCACTCGTAACCTCTGTAGATCTTGCGTGTAAAAAGAAATGCGAGAGCATCAGTTCCTTGTCTCCTACTGTGTCTATTCCATGTCAAATGAGAAAATTACAATACCAACACCATTGGCTTTGTCAACTAGATAAACCCACGCTCTATCAATTTGTTTTTGAGTTCGCTTTTCGTCTTTCCAGCTCCTTCACGATAAGCCTCCACAACCCTTTTCGTATCGAGGAATCTGCCCATAATAACTTTCCCCGTCGTCGTAGTTGATAGGTCACCATATGCACCCTCAAACAAGCCCAAAGGACGAACCTCTAACCATCGTTTTTCCTCAACCACCAGCTTCAGCGTATTCAACATGAGGACTATAGCCTCATCTGCCAAATCCGCCAAGACTCCCTCAATAGGCAAGCGCACATCAGATACAACCACACACTCTATCTCAGCCGCGATCATTCCTATCCGTGCTATCGCCCTGTCGACAGACCAACTATCCACATCTCTCCATTCTTGCTGAGTCTTAGGCATCACTTTCCTCCAATAATTTAAGCATGTACGCAAAGACGGGCGCTGGAACAGCTACCCAGTCCTTGGGGATTGGTTCGGGCAAACCATACGCAGATAAACATAGAGCCGGGTCCTTCCCCACTGCTCCCGCCTCACGACAGAGCTTAGCCAGTATCTTACTGGTTACTCCTACCCTATCTTTCTGCGTCTCCTTCAGCTCGAACATGAACTTAGGATGAGACCCGTCACCTTTACCCCCTGGCCAAGGTTGATTGCCAGATCCTGGGGTAACATCGAAGCCTATCTCCTCAGCCAAACGATGCTCATTGTTCATTGACCGCTTCTTGACGGAAATGGGGGCCTCGCTCCACATGTTGGGACGAGGCTTATTCGGTTGGTGTGTCTTCGGAGTCTTCGACATCTTCCTCGGCTTCTACGTCTGCGGCGTACCCATCAACAGCCCAAGCTAATTCTCGACAGCGCACCGATTCTTCTAGGCTAGCCAATAGCTTAGGGTCCTGACGTAAAGTAGCAGCTGCTTTAGCTGCACCCAGAATCTTGGTCCCGTCAGGAAAAGTGTACCACCCACCTGAACGTTCGATAAGTTTCCAATAGCCGCCCGCTCGAAGGACTTGCTCATCGTTGTTGGTGTCCCCCACCCGGTAACTGCCGGCTTGAGACACGAAGAATAGTTTGAACTTTCCTCCGGGCATTAAAGGAGCAGTCTTGTTTTTCTTTACGACAAACTCGACATCGATACCCAAGGGTCTGTCAGAACCTTTAGTGGTGATCTCGTCTATCTTCTTCAGCCGAACATCCACAGAGGAGAAAAAGTTTAGCCCCTTGCCTCCGGGAGAAGTGAGGTAGGCACGCTGCCCACCGATATTCAACCGCAGCTGATTAATTAGGAGCACGGTGCACTTAGTTTCAGCCAACAAACCCTGAGAGTTCAACGCGGAAGTCCACTTACGAAGAGCTTTGTTCATTAGCTTAGCAAAGACTCCCATCTGCTGCTTTTCAGCACTCTCTACAATCTCTATAGAGGGTGTGAGCGCGGCGACAGAATCAACAACCAGAAGGTCGCACTCCCCTGAGCGAAGCATAACGTCAGCGACATCAATACCTTGTTCAGCATACTCAGCCTGAAGAACGTAAATCCGAGAGATGTCCACCCCCCACTTAGCTGCCCAACTCGCCTCAAACGAATGTTCCGCGTCCAACCAGACTACCCGCATAGGTTCATTCTTCCCACACGCGCATTTCTCCGAGTGAACTTCCCCAACCATATCTACGTACTCAAACCGCTTTCCACAAAGCCGACAATGCCGCTGAGCCTGAGCCGCTGCCATAAGACAGAGCACAGTTTTCCCAGTCGAAAACTCCCCGGTTATGCTAGTGATCCTTCCCCGAGGAAAGCCGCCCCCAATCTTCATGTCGAAGTCGAAGATGCCGCTGGGGAGACGGTCAATGACCAAAGATTTAGCCTTATCAGCTCTCATCAATGTGCCCTTGCCGTATCTCTTATTGATGTCCCCCACTAGCTTATCCAGGTCAGACATCTACTTGAGTTCCTTAGCTTGTTTCTGAACCTGATCTTCAGCTATTTTCCAAGCCTCTTTGAACGTGTCCTCTATCTCCTCGACGTAGGAAGGAAGAGTCACCCCAGCGTCGCATCTAGCCGACTCGTAGTTGCCCAAATTGATAGTCAAACCGTAGCTGGCCTTGACCCAGGCAGGCTCGACCTCGAAAGTGTGAACCTCCAACTCAATCTGCTCATTTGTTTCCTTGCCCTTGCAATGAGAGGAAGTCCAAATCTTACCCCTAACCATCGTGCCCTTAACGTCGGCGTCTGTTTTCTTCTTCGTTGTGTATCCGGTAGTCATCATAGTTTCCTTTCGTCTAAGCCTAGAGGAAAGTCGTCCCATAGGCGTTTTACCGCTGCCACAAAAGAGGTGGATGCTATGCGAAACGACACCAGCGACGTTCCATGCGATTGTTCCGCCTCATCATAGGCAACTAGAATCCCCGCCACCTGGAACGCGGTGTACAACCGATCCCTGGTAGCACTGCGGTAGAGAGCTTCCGGAAGTATGCCCTTGCGCTCCCACACCCTCATAGTCTGCGTTTTTCTTCCAAGCCTTTTCGCGAGTTGGCCGGTAGTGTACATGCGTACAGGAACTTCCAAGCCATTAACGTCTATCTTAAACCAAATTGGTTTTTCTTTTATTCCGTTCTTTGCACGCTCTTCTCGGCGCTCTTCTAATAATCGGTTTTTTCGAACTCTTGCTGACTCTTTTATTCTCGCACGATACTCGGAATCATTTAGATAACGCAGCCGTTTTCTCTCAGCGATAGCCGCTCGGTTCTCGGCGTAATACTTCCGACTGTATACCTTCGATTCCTCTTCGGGCATGCTTACTTCCTTCCCTGAACCAGTTGAGTAACTGACGACGGTTTCTTCACCGTGAGAGCAAACGTTGCGTCCCCCTCACAGCTAATATCTTTGAGTTCGTCTGGGGTGATTAGACCCAGGGTGAACGCACCTTCGAGTTTCTTCTCATCCACCGAAAAATTGAGTGCGTGTAGAGCAGCCAGAATGTCAGCTGTCTCATGCGAACCTTCATACACCGCTAAGATAGCTGTGATACGACTGAACACGTCAAGGCTGGAAGTAAGTGAGGCTGTCTTCAGCGTACCCCCGAGCTGTTTGGATTCAACTAAGCGCTCAGCGGCACCCTGATCCACCGAAACTTTCCCCTTCCTTCGCTGAGCCGTTACCCTTCCATCCGAATGGGGGGGATTGTACACAAAAGAACCTTTGGCATTCTTTTCCCCATTCTTCATGGCCAAACCCAGCAGGTGCTCCCGGAACACAACCTTCCTCTTAGAGACCAACTCTTTTTCAAGAACGTCAAACAGAGACCAGACGAACAACGCTTCCTCCGGAGCTAAGTCTTCCGGCTGAACGGTCAGCAGTTCACTCGAACTGAATAAATTTTCCGCACCTCGTAGGACTAAATCTGTGTTCTTTGACATTTTCGTTCTCCCTATTGTGAAATTTCGTACTCAAACTTTAAGTACTCACGGCGCCTAGAAAACCACAGGATGTTCAGCATCTCGATCTCGGCGTCGATGAAATCTAAAACTACGGGCCTACCTTTTCCCTCATGTATCCTTAGGATTCTTCCAACGGTCTGCTCAATGTGAGCCTGAGGCGTGGCCATCACGAGCACATCCAGGTCAGTTATATTCAAACCTTCCTTAGCCATTTGGTAAGTAGTGAAGATGACTTTCTTAGTAGCCGCTTCCTCCAAGGCAGCTTTCTTCGTGCCGCCTACGTAGTATCCGTAATCCTCTATCCCGTAGGCTTTCAGCCGATCCCCGAGCCACATGAGCTGTGCCTTACGCTCAGAGATAACCATAACCTTCCTCCCGGCATCGTATGCCTTCTTAAAGTTACGGACGAGGATCTCATTCCGACCCTCGTTCAGCGCCAGCTCCGTCAACAACTTAGCCCGCTTTTGAATCTTGGTGAGCCACGGCTGTTTCTCCAACCCCAGCGTAGAAATAGCCGTCGTCTTTATGGGGTACACAATAGGAGTCAGCTGCTCCCCAATCAACTTAGTTTGATTCCGTCCGAAGTGCTCCTCTAGTACCGGCCACAGCCTATCACCGCGATACGGAGTTGCCGTTAACCCGAGTCGATACGCTGCGGGGAAACTAGTTATCGAGTTCTGCCAAACGTCGGCAGCGTACCGGTGAACTTCGTCTCCTATCACCAACCCAAAGGACTGATAAAACTCCTCGGGGTAGGTGCGTTTCGGGTTGGTGATACTCTGAGTCATCGCTATCACAATGTCGTGCGTCCAACCCGTATCGCACCTGTCCTTTTGCAGTCGACCGATCCGTATTCCCGGACAGATCATCTCGAATGCTTCTTCCCACTGATCAGCCAAGAACTCCTTGTGTACCAACACGCAGGTAGACTTACCCAAGCACAAAGATGCCTCGGCACCCATCACCGTTTTTCCGGTACCGCACCCAGCAATGAGCATGGCGGGACCAAAAGTCTTCAGTGCGCTAACAACACGGGACACAACCTGCCCCTGGCCCTCCCTCGGATTAAACAACGACTCGCCCAAGGTAAGCTCCCTTCCGAAGGAACGCTTATCCTGAGTGTGACAGTCGTATATTTCCCGCCTGTCCAAAACACCCCAGGGGAATCGCCACTCGTTGGAATCCTCCTCATGAGAACTCATGTGAAAGGGAGCCTCCGACCCAGCCACGATATATTCTTTGGCCAAACCCTCCAAAAGTAAGTCGTCTGCGGGACCCCCAGAAAATATCCGAACCTGTCCGTCTATAACTATTCGCATGCTGCTGCCATCACCTGCCTGAGCATCTCTGCTTTCTTGGCAGGGTCCTCCTCTGTTCTAGCGTTCTCGGCCAACTTCTCTCGACGTTTGACATCAGACTTTGCAGTGTTCCAAGTGTCCCCAATACCAGGCTGTGCTGTCATGGGTACTCGAAGCTCAACGGCACACTCCAGATGACGACGAAGATCGGCCATACCCTGTTCTTCAAAACCAAGTTTAAATTCACACACCACTTCATCATGGACCTGAGATAGGATCTTCGCTCGACCCTCCCCGGTGTAGTAGTCGTATAGCTCCCCCGACTCCTTCCATTCTCTATATAAGTTACGCTTCGCTATCTTGATCACATCCGCAACACTCCCCTGATCAGGAGTATTGGAAGCCATTTTCTCAGCCTGACTGCGCCGGAAATCCTTCCTCGAATTGATCTCGTGAATCCTTCTAATGCGTCCAGTAATCGTCCGAACAAACCCAAAATGCCGAGCGTAACTATGCATGTGCTGATGATACTCATGGACCAACGGATATGTGACATGCCACGCATCGTAAATCTTCTGAGCTGCATAAGGACTGCAGCCTAGCCCCCTCGCCAACGTCGCCGGCATCATCTCGTAGATGAGTCCTAGATTAACCACCTTGCCATCGGGCCTGGACACACTGATCCCAGACAACTGAGTACACTTATCCGCAGTTTGCTGATGGAGATCCAATTGCTCGGTGTATGCCTTGACCAACATGGGATCGCCCGACAAATGAGCCATCATCACAAGGTCTGCCTGGGAGTAATCAGCTACGCACAATATCCACCCAGGCTCGGAGATAAAGGCATCCCGTATCTTCCTCCCATCCGCAGACCTAGCAGGAATATTTTGAAGGTTGGGCTTAGCGCTTGAAAGCCTGCCGGTGTCAGTCCCACACTGATCAAAGCCACCGCGAAGCCGTTCATCCAAATGACACTCCGCTCTTGTTACTAGCGATAGCGTGTACGTGGAATCGAGCTTGGAAATATGCTGGTACCGCTGCTTCATTAGCAACGCTTCCATGGGAGCTGTTCCCACTTGCAGTTTGGACTTCACAATCTCCAGGTGCTTTTTATCAATCGAGTAGTTCCCCGATTTTCCTTCCTCGAATCCAGGGTGGGGCCACCACCTAAGCTCTTTGTACATCTGATGAGAGATCTGAGAATTCTTGGAAACCCCCACCCCGGTGAGAGCCTTGAACGTCGCATCCAGCTTGTCCATCTCGGTACTCAGCTCTTTGTGAAGCGTGGTCAGGTAAGCCGAATCTAGAGCGAAGCCCACTTCCTGCATGTGAACCAGGACCGGCATGAACTCCATCTCCAACCTAACAAACACGTCGAGAAGTTTCAGCTCCTCCATCTCCGGTAGGAAATGCTGTCCTAACCGCAAACACTGAACAGAATCGTCAGCACAGTAGGCACCCATCACAGCAGGAAGAACATCCTCGGCCTTAGTCCTCCGAGGAACCACCTCCTCCCAGGTAGTCATCTTATGTTTCAAGAACTTCTCAACAGCAGGTTTCAGTTGTAGCCCTCGACCCCTATCCAAACGGTATCCCGCGAGCCACTGAGCAATTCGCGAACACCTGAGTTGGCACGTGGGAGTAACGCCCAAAGACCGACTAACCATGTATTCGAATTTTAGATTGTGTGCCCAAGCCTCAAGCTCAGGATTAGTCAGAGCCCACTCCAAGAACCTGAGAAACGCTTCTTTGTCGATATTGTCCCCATAGGTGTGGCCTATAGGTATGTACGTACGCTCCCCGTCCATAAAGCCGAAACCGACACCAATAACTCGGAGTAAGTCGTGGGCTAGCGCGTGATCTTTATTTCCAGTGGTCGACGTACTTTCGTAGTCAAAACCAAACTTACGGTCAGCCTCTAGTTTATTCTGCAATACCTGCAGACCATCGGCAGTAGTGGTGAGTAAATCCATGTGTTCCTTCTCGTTGAGTGCAGCCTCAAAACAGTGACCGACCCAAAACGAATCGCGGAAAGAGTTGCTTAGTATTTTACGGTTCTATCGTCAGCTTCGACTGGGGCAGCGTGGCCACGAACTACTTTCTCTAGCTCGGCGACATCCTTGGGAGTAAACAACTCGATGTAGTTGGGTGGAAGCATGTCGTCCGGCAACTGTGCCTGCTCTTCGAAGTCAAACGAGTCGCCTGTGTTGGGTGAGTCGGCAGTGTTTCGGACCACCTCAGCCTTGAATCCACGGAGACTTCCTCCCCTTTTACTGGCTGCTTTTCGAAGCATCTTATTCACGGCAGGTTTAGCCATGAACAACTTCAGTTCATCTTTATGAACATCGCCTTTTTTTCCAGTCCACTCCGTGTGGTCAATGATGGTGTAAGCCGCCACCAATGCGGGACGATCTCCGGAAGCACACAGTGGACACTCGGCGCCCAAACACGTGAACCAGTTCATCCAGGAGTTGTTCAGCTTGAGCTGATGCTCGTAGAAAACGAAGGGAAGCTCATAGCCCTCAGGATGTGAGGCCGCATCCACGAATGTAACCTTCGTCTCTTGTAGAGGTTTCATCCAAAATCGGTAGAGCCGGTCCTTCATCGCAGCTTCTCTCGCGACTTGCTGACGGTCCAGTTCTTCCACGGATTTCGCTTCAGCTTCCTTGCCAGTCGAGTACCAAGACATATTAGCCTCCGGTGCGTTATACAACGCTAATATTGAACCTCTTAGGTTCATTGTAGGGTTGGGCCAAACGATCCAACGCCGATCAAAGTATCAGTTTAGCAGTGTTTGTCAATGGGGAGGAAGAGCATATTCCAAACGTCATCGCCGGCCATTGACCATAAACTTCGTGTATTTGTCTACGGCTTTATTATGCCGGGTGGAAGAGTCGAAATAAAGATTCTGAAAACCTTCCGGAGTAGTCAATCTTTTCCATGTTCGTACCCGATAAGACTGATTAGCATCCCGATAACTGCCGTAGTGGTCAGCTGCGGGTATCGGGTCAGGAAGTTCTCCCCGTTTCCATCGGTCAAGTTTGTGAAGGATATTCAACCAGGCAACTTTATGACGCTTCCACCTAATGGTCTTGGGCCAATGCTCTGGCTTTTCGGCATCGGCAGTCAGTTCGAAAATCCATCTCCTCCTATGCATCTCCGTTTTCTTTACCGCAGCTGAATACCTCCGAATCATTTTCAGCAACGGCCACCCCGCCAAGTGTGCTCGTTTTGCGTAAATCCAAGCTATTGCAATGCACTCATCATCTGCCCAAAAACCCGACTCTCCGACACAACTCCGAGCCAACCAAACCTTAGTCGTCTTGTCCCAGTGTTTGTTTTTGACCGGTGGCCTGGTAAGAACCTTCGCCTCGCTACCGTCGAAAACTTCAGACGCTTCCACCACAGGCAAACCTGCAATGAGCATTGCCGTCGCTACAACAAAACAGGTTGCCAACTTCCAAAAATTACTGCCCCGATATAAGAGTTTCATTTCATCTCCAATCCATGCCGCGCTTGGCGACGATTAATTTAGATGTGCCGAACAACTGGTCCAATGGATAGTTGCTCCCAACCACATCGTCTGGGTCACTGCCTACACCTGGCGGATAATCCACCGATTTCAGCAAAACTTGTTGTTGAATGGCTAGCGCCAATTTGTTTTGGCCAATATCACCTGCTTGGTCGTCGTCCAGAAACAGTATAACTTCATCTGCATATCCCATAAGCTTTTGGCACTGTACCTTAGATGGCTCCGAACCCAAAAGCCCCACTACAGAGTAGGTATCGAGTAACCCATCACGCTTCAATCCTTGCCAGGTCTTAACGGTATCCAGCAACCCCTCAACCACGACTAAAATAGTGCCTGGCCGAATCTTGTGCTCCCCAAATAGGTACCGGGATTTATCAAATCCGAAGTAGTTAAAATATTTCAACTGATGGTTAACGGTAGTACGACCCACAGCTCCAACCAAGAAGCCGCTAGCACTACGTATAGGAAAGACTACCCTGCTGGTCGGACGGTCAAAACCAGACTCCCACTCCTTCAAAGTGTCCAGCTCGAAACCCCTATTGAATAGATAACCGTGGGCTACACCAACCATGTCCTGCATGATGGTCTCCCCCAAGTTGAGGTCGGGTTTCTTCTCTTCGTAATGATCGTAATCTGGAATCAGCTCCACCATCAGTGCGGGATCGATTTCCTCATATTCACCAACCCGTTGGATCAGCTGGGAGTAGTCCTCGCCAGAAAAATCACCCAGGTCTTGCACAGCTCGTTGAAGTGTCCCGCCGTACTCACAAGCAAAGCAATGCACCTTCGATTCGCCATCGGCATTAATCGAGACACCCATAGAAGGACGACTATCCGTTCCAGCTCGATGCCCCATACGCCACGGAGCTAAAAAACAAGAGCACTGAATGTTGCGAGTTCCGGGCTGAATGTTGCCCGCACCAATGGCGTCGAGAATGAGCAATATCTCTGGGCTGTCCATCTAGAAAGGTACCGACGTGTCCGCAGAAGGTTCGAATTTAAATCCCGTTTCGTCCGCATCCGAACCGGCAACACCTGGCGCTGTTTTAGACTCGAAAAACATACGGTCCAGATCCCACTCAGATACCCACTCCAGCTTCTCACCCTCACGTTGCTTATTGATCTTAAACAACATCTCCAAATGCTTAGCCATATCCGGATCCTGGTAGCAACCTATGATCAGATCAAACCACATCTGAACGTCACCAAATTTGAGGGTGTCCTCATTCCCATCCTGACCCTTTCCGGCAGCGTTAAATTGATGCGTAACAACTATCGGAATCTTCTCTCGTTGAGCAAGACGCTTGAGGTCCTGACACACGTTGGAGAACTGCTCCCACCGCTGCTTACCTTTCCTATCATCCTGAATTAGATATGCCCCATCTATGTACACAATATGTGGCTTATACCGGTGAATCTTGGCGGCAATCGCGGCAACCCCAAGATGACCATCACCGTCATCACCAGTAAGCCAGAAGGGGTTTGCCCCTTTCATCTTTTCTAGCGCAGCAAACCACCGAGCTTTCTCTTCGCTCGATAACTCCCCAGCTTTGAATCTCCGATACGGAAGGCGGGCAATAATGGCATCTAATCTACGAGAGACCTGCCATACCGCCATCTCTCGGGAGAACACCAGAGGTATTCGTCCAGTTGCCCAGTTATGTCCGGCACATACCATGGCCATCCAAGTTTTCCCCACGCCGCCCCTACCGGCAATCATTATCAAATCCTCAGAGTGAAACCCCTGAGTAACCGCATCTAAACACGGCCAAGGTGTGGAGATGCCGGTGATCCCGCCATCAGACATTGCCGCTTCGTCATACCTGGCAATACGGTCTTTGGGGTCCTCCACCAGATTGACATCGTGGCTTGACCGAAGATCCTCATCCGCCTGCATGAGAGTCTCTCGCAGAATAGTAAGCGCTGCTTTCGGGTCTTTGGCTTTCAACAACGTAGCCTGCTGACTGAGCCCAGCAGTTAACACGTTATGGAGATGTCGCTTCTTCAGCTCATCGACCAAATACGTTACCGGAGTTTCTTTATGGTCCTCGTAAACATACTGAGGAAACTTCTGCTCCACCATCTCAACCGGTGGCATTCCCCCATGGTCAGTATAGGTCCGTATGACGTACTCCCACGCCTTGGGATGGGCTACGAACAGTTCATCTTTTACACGACAGTCTAGTACTTTACCCAGAGCGTCATCTCGAAGAACCTTCGAAATTAGCGCAGCTTCGTAATCCATTTATGCCCTTTCGTGCCATCCATTGAACATGGTGGTTACCTCATACAGACCTACTAGAGCAGAGTCCTCGGTGTACACCTTGTAGACCTGGGGAGTACATTGAATCCAAGACCTGTACTCATAACGATCGTCAAAGTGCTCTACACCGGACAAGTAGCCTCCTAGCAACATGTCGACAGCCCTAGCAAGGAGCGGAACTCCAACGGTTACTCCCACGAGACGTTTTTCCCAATTCGATTCGAGCCAGGCTTTAGCACCAGGCTTAAAGGGGAGCGCATTTTTCATCCGAGTCTCAAAACTCTTATGCGTAAGAAGCTCAGGCATGTATTTGATGAACCACGAATACGCCTTCTTCTCCTCCAATAGAATGCGATAATCCACACCACATATACCCGCAGGTCTATTGGATAACTCCCCCCTTAGCATCAGCGGGTCCCTTCCTTATGGTTCAGATACTTCTCCACCATGGCGTACGCCGCTTCTTCATGGGAACTTCCTCTATACACAGCCTCGCCCCTAAGAAACGCCACCGTCCAACTAGAGATGAGATACACTGGCCACCCGCTGCACCACACCGCTAGAGGAAGTACCCAAGTCCAGAAACTAAATGGATGTTGCAGAAGAACTGCTAGAGCTGCTCCCGCTGACAGAAAGGCTACCAACATTGCTACTTCATGCTGCTCGACATGAACATCCTCATGCCGTTCAACAAGAGTGTCGATACCTTTCCCTCCGGAGTAACCCGGCCCGAGGATTCCGCCATGTCCAAAGGTAGTTCCACCGTACTCGGAGTACCACGTTCGTACCGGCCAGGAAGTCTCTTTTAGCTCACACCACACTCCGTATATCCATCGGAGTTTGTGGCCCCACACCGCCCAGAAAAAGAGAACCAGTATCGAAGCTATGATGTCGTTGGGCAGCGTGGCAACCCACAGTAAGACGTACCGCCTAGGTTTCGACATCAGCCCTCCAAATTCTTGGGCATGACTGCATCACTGCCCGAGAACAATTCTTTAGGCCAGACCTGCTTAGCGAATCTTCGAGTCCGCTGGTACCGACCATTCTTAATGTCGTCGTCCCAACGTCCCCATTGTGCATTTCCAAGTCGCTCGATAAGAGCTTTAGAAAATGCCTCAACACCATCTGCGTTATACACAGAAATAACTTTACATAAATGCCGCAAGGCAATTGCCGGCGCATTGACCATAAACGAGAGCCACATGCACATAGCTAAATCGAAGCAGGGCTCTAAATCTGAGGCTAATACGGTACCAACAAACAAGTCATCACCATAGAAAACATCCTGCGCTGTCTTCCTCCGGTAGAACTTCTGAGGTGAGTGCCGAAGCTTGACTCGCGTGACTTTCTTAATCAGCTTCTCTTTTCCCCAATCCAGCTGGGGCTGAAACGTTCTGCCCGCACCAAAATAATCAGAGAATGCCCGTGCCCAACGCTCAGCCTGAACTCGGTCGGAACCCGTCTTCGGCATGACCCCATCAATATCCCCAGTAAGATTGCCCCGAATAGCGTGACCGCCAACCAGCCTCCCGCTACCCTGATACCGAAGCTCGCCAGCTACTATCACCCACCCTTGAGTATCAATCATGCCGATCAAGTTATCGGTCCTATCGAGCCAGACACTTTGGGTCGCCATACAACGTTGGACGAGCCCCCACAGAGGCCCCTGATCATTCTTTGGATTGTGGTCTACCCGAGTTAATCCTCGGGGGTACACGGCGATAGCCTGATGGATACCTGCGGTCATACCGGTACCGTCGTAGCTGATGACCGTACCGAATTTACCTCCGGATTCTACCATCGCGGTCAACCAGGAGGCGCGGTCAATGTGTTGGTGTCCTGGGCCAGGGGCTTCCTTTTTCCCGGCTATTTTTACTCCTGCGTAATCATGAAATGTTATTCTTCTCATTGTTATCACCCAATGCTGTGTCGATTAGTGTGTCTAGAGTTTTTGCTTTTATGCGACGAATGTTGTCTCCCTTGATAAACACCGGAAAACAACTCTCTATCAAAGCTTCAACTAAGGATAGCCCGTAGTCAGAAACCAGATCTGTTGGATGGCTATTGGCGGTAACCACCGTGGTCAGCTTATGCTTGGCCCTATGCCTAAGGAGAGCATTCAGCTGACTATGAACGTACCCACTATCGGCTAGATACTCCTTCCCCAAGTCATCGATCACCAGAAGCCGAGTGTGTGTTGCTCGCTCCAATAACGGCGTACCGCCCTCATCCGAATCCTCACCGCAGGAAGAAATCTTGGGGTTCATAAAAGCTAACCGCAAATCAACAGCGGACACAAAATAAGTATAGACGCCATACTTACGACACGCTTCCTTACACAGGAGAGCCGCAATATGGCTCTTGCCGACACCGTTAGCCCCCCATAAAACCAAGCCCACACCAGAAAGCAAACCCTCATAAAAACGAGAAAGATATGGGTATATCGCCTCCATCTGTTCGGGTGACAGATCGGACACTCGCGCCTCCCAGTATCTCTGGCCAATGTTGATGCTCCGCAAGATATTTTCCGTTAGCTCCTTAGGCTCCGCAAGCTTCCGAGGAAGCGTGAGGTGGTAGGGAATCCTAGTCATTGTCCTCCTCCTCAGACTCCGAGGTTTCTTGGACCAAATCGTTGCGAGTAATATTCTCGTCTGGAATGTGGTAACTCTTTCGCCAAGCTAGAACATACCGATTCAAATCAACAGTGGTCCGAACCGTCTGAGAGGCTACCACTTTCATCGCAAATTTAGGATCCTGAACCTGAATCTTGGTGGACCCGGTATCCCCTTCAGGCGTTACTACCATGTACCTGCATCTCGCCAATGCCGCTGGGCTCATACGTGCAACTGTCATTTCTTACTCCTATGATTTTGCGAAAAAACACGATTCGGCGTGTAATCGCGGCGTCTGTTTAACATCACGTCCAAAACATTCCAATCGGAGGAAGGAATGCTCGTATCCTCTTTGTATTCATGCATCTTTTCGGCAATCTTATTGGCCACACCTTCACTGGATTTCTCCGCAGCAGCATCTATGCCTTCCCAGCCCACAACATCCCCACCGGGGTCCTTGTATTCGTGCATAATTTCGGAAATATCTTTTCGGCCACTGTCTCTCACGCCGTTTTGCATTTCAGCTACCCAAGTTCGGCGGAACCCGTGGATCACGGCAACACTGGGATAGCCGTTAATCTTGAATCTTTTCTGGATGGTATCCCAGTTCTCGAACACGTACTGGACATACTCCAATGCTATCTGAGCTGACTGGTCAGTAATCAGGCTTTTCATCCTCGCCTTTTCCACCAAAGTCCACCCAAACGGTCGACCATCAAAGCCTGCTTTCCGCCAACAATCTTTGAATACGTATTCCAAATCGGTAGCGGTGTAAGCCATGGGATCCTTCTCCTCGTGGGCAAATCGTTTCTGAGTGGCTGGAAGAACGTAGGGTCCGTCGTCAGGTTCTTCAGCAAGTCGCTTCCTTCGCTTTTCAAAACGTTCATCCCTAGCAACCGCTGTCTTTTTCTGAGAAGCCTGGATAAGACTCAGTATCTTGTCGTCAGGTCCTTGTATATTGTTCACGCGGGTACCTTCGGTATAGTTAGAGTCTTTCTTATTATTTTCTAAAGAAGAATAAGAAATAATACCTGGATATATTAGGGTTGTCGTGCCACTGGGTCGGCATACGATTTCCTCCGGATCCTCCGGGCTAAGCACGGTTTCCTCTCGCACGACAGTGGCCGAATCTGACAGCCCCAGGACCGTGTGTGTCCACTCATGGGGACCTATTCTGACCGAGGACACGACACCCAATTCTCGGAGGTTGCTAAACCTACGACTGACAGTACGGGTACTGATTCGTAATCCTTTTGCCAGGGTCGAATAGGGTATTGCCGATTCTGTTTTCTGTAATTCATACAGTAGGGCCAATAGTCTTACATCTCGGTCGTCTAAATCAGGATTGGTAAGTATGCCTAACACGGCATACCGCCATCATACCCAATCCTGGATCCTTTTATCGGCGTGATCGTGTGCTTCCATTGCCGAGGGCCTACTCGGACAGAGGACATGACGCCCCGGTCTCGAAGCTCACGACACCTACGGCTAACAGTCCTGGCACTAATCCCCATTGTCTCTGCTAGGTCCGCATAACGAACTGCGGGGCCTGTGTTCTGTAACTCTTGCAATAACAATAGCAATATCTTATCCCGATCAGTTAAATCGGAACGAACAAGTAAGTCGATCAAAGATACCTCCCAAGTATTCTTCCCTGTTATTAACTGCTTTGCGCTGCCCTGAAGAAGGCCCGAACGTAGCATCATGGCTAATTTTGAGGCAACCTAAAAAGTTGGTAGGACTGTACTTTTATTGTTGAGCTGTTCTAACTCTAATTATTTCAAGGCTTTCACAGTGGAGACAGCCGCAACCTCAACAATCATCAGTATTACAATCCCTACACCCACCCAAACCCCCGGTTTGTAATACCAAGATTCATACTTCGCTTCTAGGTTAATGACTTTGCGTTCAGCACTCTCTACCTGTTTAGCGGCTTGATCTACCACAGTCTGACAGTTCCGTAGACGTTCCCCCCTAACGTCCAATTGAAGCTCCAAGCTGGTTACGGTCAGTTTGAGTGGGGGAACGCGCTCAGCGTCCAGCTGGACCCGCCTAGCCATGTCTAATGGCATCCACACTCCTTCGGTTCCATCCACTGCTAGGACCAGAGCCTCGTCAGTCGGTGGGGTTTCCTGAGCCGTTACTGTCCACGTCGTTGTGACGGCGACCATAAATATGATTGAAACGATTAGCGATTTCATCTGCACTCCTTCCAGGGACTTCTTTTTCAAGCTGATCTAAAAGTTGCTTGGCTTTCGAAACTTCCACAGCAGCAACTTGCTCAGCTCTTTCCAGGCCCTTGTCCTTACCCTCGGCATACGCAATCACTCGTTTGTTCTCGGCTACCTCCTGTATAAGCTGCGCACGCATCTTCAATTTGTCTATCCGTTGCTTCTCGTACTTAATCGCGAAGATTGCCCCGAAGACCAAGATGATTCCTCCTAGCACCCACAGCATCTTCGCCTTCAACCACCTTAAAACTTTCATCTATCTTCCCCACAATCTGATTTCACCTCCGGTAGTTTTGGAGGTACTGGAATGATGGAAGCCAAGCCTACTTGGACATCGTATTTTTTCTTCACCCACTGCCGGAAGGTATTAAATCCCAGAATGGATACGCCAGAACAGCCCACGAAATACCACACCTTCTCGCCCACAGTATCGATCCCCGGAATCACTTCCCCTACCCAGGTAACGCCGGGGATAATCCCAAGCAGTAACAGGAGAATGGGAAAGAGTCTTCTGAGCCACGCTAGAATCGGATACTTGATTGCGGCATCTAGTGTGAGTACTCGGGTCTTCAACGTCTGAGCTAGGATAGTGATGAACAACGCGAAGGACAGTCCCGGCCAGTGTGGAAACACTTGCACGGTGATAAATTCCCAGATGGATTGAATTTCACTCACAGGTCACCTCCAAATAAAAAACGCCCATCGAGAGTGTCCCGACAGGCGCTTAAAAAGATCACAGGGCTAGTCCGACTCAACAGTTCCTACGGTAGGAAATTCATGACGATCGAAGCGCCGTCAGAAGATGGTGTGTCCCCTGCAGCATACGCTAGGATTGTGCAACCTGCGGTTGTTATGGCGTCTACACACTCGTTCGGAAGTTTCATCATGAGATGACGAATTGCCGAGGGGCGATTCTCTACCGAACCTGGAACAGTGATTTCTACCGACTCGGCTGTTGCGCCAGAGACGAACGCCTTTGTGGTGTTGTTCCAGTAGTAATTGTCGCTTGTGCGTTGAACACGCAGTTTGTATGTGAGGGCTTTCGCCGTCACGATTTGGATGTTCCCGGTCATGCCGGTGTCTACGCCCATTTGAGACGCAGCCGCGAATAGATTATAACCAATTTTCAGTGCCATGGTTCGAAACCTCTCTCTACTAGGCGCAGCCTAGTTGTTGCCGATAAATCCTGCGGTCATTGCGTTAGCAAGATGCGCGTTAAGGTCTGCCTTCAGTGCAATGGCCAACGCTTCTGACGTGGCTAGATCTGAGGCTGCGGTTGTCGCGTTTAGGTTCGTGGAATCATTTCGGACATGAACTCCCGCCTCGGTGAGGTGAGAGTTGAAATCCGCTTTGATCTCGTTGAGCAAAGTGTTGGCCGTGGATTGATCCGTGGCGTCAGCTGCAACAATGGCTGCGGCAGACGCGGCAACGTGAACTCCCTGAAGACCAGTGGAAAGCAGGTGGCGATTCAATGAGGCTTTAAGCTCATTGGCCAGCACAAGCGTGGTTGGTAGCGTAGTCGCCGCAGCAGCTTTGCTACCATGACTCGCAATTGTGCCCTTGTGAAAGATGGCGCCTGCCATGGAGCTTACAACGTGAGCGTTGTATTTGGCTTTGACGGCATTCAGGAGAACGAGAACCGTGGCTAAGTCCGAAGCATTGACAGCAGCGATGGCGTTAACGTCATCGTTGTTGACATGTACTTCCGACTCGGTGTTGTGCCCGTTGAAGTCAGCCTTCAACTCGTTAGCTAGCGTTATGGATGTCGCTAGGTCAGTGGCATCCGAAGCAGCTGTAGACGCTGCGGACGCAACGACGTGTTGAGCAGTAGAAGCATAGTGAGCATCCGCCGCTGCTTTGATGGCATTGGCAAGAGTGTTCGCTTCGGTCTGGTCAGTTGCGTCGGCAGTCGCGATGACCGCTGCAGCAGCTTTGTGATAGTTGCCCTCAGTGCCTACCATAGCAGACACAACATCTTCCCGAAGATTCTGCAAGAACGAATGCAGCTTATCAACGGCTTGTTTACTCGCTGAAATAGCGAGCAAGTCGAGTTTGCGTATATCGCCCATCTCGACTACCTCCTTCCGCACCGTTAAGAATCCCGGTGCAACGAATTATCCCTGAGGGTTATCCTCAGGAATGGAACCACCTAGCAGAGCATCAACTCTAGCCAGAAGTTCAGGATCACTATTTTCCAAAGCTACCTGGGTAGCTATGAAAGGCTTACCATGTTCTATGGCATAATCTCTAGCATGCTGCATCCCTTGTGGAAGAGGAGCTTCATACGTCCTAGAGTCATCCGTGGCGAAATAGTGCTGTCCTGTGCGAATTGCTCTAATCAACAGTTCTTCTTTTGACTTGCCCGCCGTTACAGAAGATTGCGAATCATTCAGCGCTCTCTTGTGCACAGCTTGAGCAATAACCAAACGCTTTAGCTGGTCGTCAGCTAGCTCGGTAAATTCCTCCGAGTACGCGGGCACAAACATCCCTGTTGCCACATTCCCACCACAGTGCAAACAGACGGGAAACTGAACAGCTACGAGTGTGACCATAGCTTCGGAATAGCTACGTTGATTAGACATGCCACAGGTGCACACAACGTCTACGGTATCTACAGTTGATTTAATAAAACTCATGATCCCTCAAGTTAGCTGTATACTTCTACGTAACCCGCCCCACCATAAATAGTATCCGAGAGGAAATAATCCGTCCCGCCCAACCCTTGGCTTCCCTGCATCAATAGGGTGCATCCCCACTCGTCGGAATCTATGATGCTTGCCGTCGTATTTTTAACCCCAGCATGAGCTGTTTGGTCATAAGTAGCTAGGAAAGTCACATGGTACGCTCCCGTAATACTGGACCTTCGAGTCCTCAGATTGCAGCTATCCAGCATTACGGGACCTAAGGTGTAATTAGCCGAGGGAACCGTTTGCCGCACATACCCACTGAAGTGAAGCTTCTCGTAAGTATTTCCCAGACTGTATGACCCGGCGTACACGTACCCAGTATCCGCGCCCATTTCAGTGTCGGCAGAAGCACCGATAGTTTGCTGTGCGGCCCAAACATATCGAGACCAACCTAGCAGATGGTTGGTGGCACCTTTGGGCATGTGATAGCTGATCATCGAGGCGTGCGGCGAACCAAACAGTACCGCATGACCGCTGTAGTCCGTGTTCGCAATGTTCCAAGTACTGGTTGGAGCATCCCAATTTACGTTACTTGTAATCCATATCTCTACACCGTCAGAGTAGATTCCACCCGAAGTAGTGACCAAGAAACCACTTGGCGCATACGTCTGAAACAATGGCTGAAGCGTAGCTCTACGAAGATCGGTAAGTTGGAGGTAAGACTCTGTATTCAAGGCAACCCTGGACCCAAAGGTTACTGGGTCCAAGATATTCAGTGCGCCGTCACTGCTGGGGCCATCCGGGGCGTAGTACATCCCACTTTGCCAGGAACCGGCAGAAGCCCACACCCAGTTAGCTGTCAAACTATTTTTAGAAAGAAACTGAATTTCGTCTCCCAAGATGGTCATTGTGGCCATGGCAGCCGGTGTCCCAGCAGTAGCTGCGTATGCCAACGCCCCATCCAGATAGAATCCAGTGCAGTACGCGATTCTAACTGACGCCGAAGTCGTCAGTACGTTAGGCGGTAACAGGTAAATGGATAGGGTGTCCTTGGTAACGTCAACGTCGGCAGTAATATTCCCCGATCTCCAGAGTAAAACAGGGGAGGTTACCGACACAGTAGGATGAGTGTCCAAAATCCTAGCATTGATGAAACCTAGAAGCTCCGCAGCAGCAGATTCAGCTGTTCCTACAGTTATGGAACTGGGAGTTCCCGCTACCGCCTTCTGACCGATATGAGAACTGCCCGCTGGGGTAGTGTCTCCAGCCAAAATAGTAAGCACGTCGTCCAAAACCCCACCCATGGTGGTTACCCCTGCCGTCAGCGAATAGCCCAGAGCAGTGATGGCTGTGGTGTCGTGCAAAATCGAAGTGGATGAGAGATTCTCCAGGTTGTCCCTGAAATTTTCTTCGGGGGTCACTACTGAAATGGCAGCAACTCCATCAGAACGACTGATGGTTCCGAGAGTCATATACCGAACGCCGTACCCATCAGTAATTGTAGAGGCCGTTGTCGGAAGAGTCGTCGAACCTTCTAGAACTCGAACCACCGATCTAATCCGAGTTTTATGCACAGCTTCCAACCCGGTATCTGGGTGAGCAATAGCAGCATCTTCCTCTACGGATTGGTCCTCGAAAAACACCATCAGGTACGCCAGATCGGTACGGTCTGATCCAGAAGGCGTAGTCAATACTGGAGGGGAAATAGTGTAGGTGTCCGTTGGGGCAATCGCTCCCGTTCCTCCGGAAAGGGTTACGGTGGTGGCGCTATCCACAGAGGCAATAACGAATGGGGTACCGATACCCGCAACCGTAACGAGACAACCCACCAATTGGTGGCCACTGTCCCAGTTTTTGCTGGTGTCGATCATCTGACCGCCACCAACACCCGTCACGGTACCCGTGGAAACCACTTGGTCAGCGTAGACAATCCCACTCGGAGGGGAACTGTCGGTACTGGCTACCAATACTCCATGACAGCAAGCGTAGCCATCGCTGAGGGCAAAGTTGTTGGCCGTGCCCACAGCGAGAAGCTTAAATCCGGAATCTGAAGACGCGGTGCCGTCTGATGCATAGTGAGCAAGGCGAACATTGCCGAACAATGCTTTGTTCGACAGCTGAATTCCCCGCACCCAAATATTGTCAACGGACTCATTCCAGTCGGAGTCCATAATCGGAACGCCCTCCTGGAGATAGACCGCGCCGTATGATTTATCAAAATCAAAGCTGTTGATGCTTATCGCTGGTACATTGCCGGCCATCGTTATCTCCTACTGGGTTTCGAATTCGAAGCGTACTTTGCGCTCGATTTCAAGGCTAGAGTCTTTGTCAATTCTGGCGTGCGAGATCCAGTTTACCATCTGGCCACTATCGACTGTTACCGTAGCGTCACCGCCGAACATGCCGAACTCTCGGAGGATTCCGTTAGCCTCACTCGTTGCCAACGTCACCGTGATCTCCAACTTGGAACTAAGCACACCTCCGGTAGAGATGTTGGTGACCGGATCTATGTACACTAGGCCCAGCTCAGGAATCGCTTTCCTAAACGACTCAGTAGTCAAAGCAGCCTGAGAATACGCCTTTGTGGGAGGTGTTGTATCCCAGGCGGTCAAACCGGCACCCACTGCCATGTAGCTGATCCGTGCGTACCCGGAGTCACCCTTGCACCAAGCGCTTAAAAGCTTGGCGAAGCTGTTTTGAATCTGGTTCCGACCCCAATCGAACTCCCCGTGCTCTCCTAGAGCTACAGTTCCGTCAATATACTTCAGTGTGTCGAACCAACGTCCAATGATCCTAGGACCCTTCCCGCCGCCGAATGTTTCTATTGGAATTCTTTTCATTGGTCCTCTTATACGTACGCAAGCGCACTGTGGAATGTACGATCACTGATCGTATTCGTAGTGCTCGCTGTTGCATTAGACATGAACAGCGTAGCATTGGACGTAGAGTAGCTCAAATCTTCCTCAATCGTCAAAGATGCCGTTTCGGGAGAGTACCACTTGTCCATGCCAGAATCCCACTCATCCACGACACCCGTAAGGGGGAAATATTCAGAGTAATTGGGCATCAACTTTACGTAGTAATTTACGTAGGTAGCTTTCGCGAATTCGATCAACTCGTGATACCGGGAAATCATTTCTGCAGTGAACGGTCCCGATACGTCCTCTATCTCGGTCATCAAAAAGATCAAACCGGCGACAGAATGCCAATCACTAGAGGAATTCGTGTACTTTAGTTTATCGGTAATCAACCCAATGTTGGGAGCAAGGTCGGGGTCAGAAGTATCTGGGGTAGTGGAGTTATATTTTCCGTTTGAAAACATAACGTACTTCCAGCCCTCTAAAATTTCAGCCGACCAATCGGACACTTCCTCCAACAGATTCTCGTAGGCTTCCGACCGTCCTATTTTCTTGTATATGTCTACCGCCAGGGCAGTTTCTTTTCGTCGCTGTAGGGCGTCAGCTGCGGCCCAGGTTGGCCAGGCGATCTTGTCGTCGAGATACTCCAAGAGGTCAGCATGCACCTCGTCGATTTCAAACAGTGACTTAAGGTGCTCATTGTCAGTTTTAATAGCGTCGATATGAGCGCCACACACCTGCAAGAACGCCGCGAGGTCACCGGTTTCTACATCAGCTCGTTGCCATCCTCTAGGCATGGACTTGAACAGATAGTCACCAGCACCCCAACTTTTATAAGGGTAGGCCGAGCCTCTATTTACATACTTGTCGTGGACCCACGTCCCGTCATTCCGTTCGGCAAACAACGAGTAGTAGTACACCTGACCGGGAAGCAGACTCACGTCAGCATGAGTCTCGGTGACACCCGAGATTGCAGCATAGGATTTGATGAGGAAAACCACCGCTCCGGTATCGTCGGTGTCGATAGGATAGGAGCCTAATTTACGAAGAATCTGGAGATTCCTATTCCAGTTCGGGGCTTCGGTCAGCAAAGGAATATCTAGCGTGATGCGGATGTCGCTCCCCTGAGGACTAGCCTTAACTTGAAAGTTAAACTCGCCTAGAGAACGGTCGTGGGCAGGACCAGCAGCCGACCCTGCGTTTCCGGACACACCTAATGGATTTATTCCTACACCTGCCATGTTTCCAACCTAGCATAAAATTAGTTGGTGAGTCATTTTTCGTACTCCACTAAGCCGTCAAACCTAGGGTGCCCCGCGCACAAGCGCTGGAATGGTTCTGTGCAAAACGCCGCTCCCTGACGATCCGCCTGATCCGGCCTCAGCTAGTTCTAGGAGTGATGAAACGGGATCAAAACTATTGTAAAACACCGCGTCTTCTACGTTTGATGAAGTTGGTTCGACGCCTGTGTAAAACACCACACCCTCCCCAACAGCAACTGGCGTGCTGAAATCATAATCAGCCATACGATACCGCCCCGTCGTTACCAAAGATATAATCCCCGTAACTGAAGAAATCTTTTGTGCCACCTGCTCCAGCTACCAGTGTAAAATACCCCGTTGGCGATATATTGTACATATCGAAGGGTTCCCCAAGAATGCCCTTCCGGGCTACCGTGTTTGACCAAAGTCGTACTCGGCTTACCAACTCTTTGCCGTCAGCTCCAAGCATTGTCGCCAATGACTGATCGGGCGCACTGAGCCCATCTAGGCATAAATAGGATGGCCGCGCAGCAACGTTTTCTCCATCTGCACGCATGTAAAAGCTCCCAGTGCTTAGTAATGTGCCCATCGTAGCGAGAAACTTAGACCTTGTTAGCGCTCCACTCCGGGCCATGACAACGACATTTTCTGTCACCATTGGGGTAGGATTTTTGAGCTTCTCCACAAAAAGACCCATCGACGAAACCGATAGTCCATTCGTTACGAAGAAACGTGTTGCCTCTCCATCAGTGGAAAACAAACGATTGATAACGAACCTCGTAGCTCCTGTCGGTAAAAACACTACGGCGTCATGCGTCTGGAATTCATCTGTAGCAGTTGGTCTTGCGTCGGTTGCGCCACCCGTGAACCCAGCAGACCATGAATACGCAATCGTCAGTTCGTTGTCATAAGAGGTCTGATTTTCATGAGCTATGCAAATTTCTAAACCGCTTCCAGCCCCAAGTGCAGCGTTCCTCAGAACAAACCAAGAATGGTTTCCCGTCCCAGAAACCATATTTGTATAGTCAATTAAATAGTCGGTCCCGTCCATCGCATATTGCGTTGAATCACAAGACCCAACCACCGTCCATGCGTTCGGACCAGCTTTCACTCCATTATTGCCGAGTAAAAACATTTCCTTGATTGCCCACACGAGCCAACCATTCGTATCTTTCGTAGCAGAGGGTCCGCCCCATGGGGTTTCCCAGGTATCTTTCCTCCACGTTTTATCCAATGTAAGTGTCATCGCTACTCCTCATAAAACGAAGGTTGTGCCATCATTGGCTAGAAGAAAATCTGACAAAACTACCCAATCCATACTTCCACTAGACGGTGCGTAATCGCCATCAGCCAAGGCGGTATCCACCATGTAAATATCCACCATCTCTCCCAGTACCCCTCGCGTTACGCCGTCTGCAACGCATGCATACAATGGAGTAGCCGTCCTGTTGCCGGAATAGTCAACGCACTTAGCAAGTCGTCGCCCAGCGGCAAGATGCCTGCGCCTGCCAACACAAGAGGGAGAAAAACCACCCATGTCTGGTT